>Ga0209437_100089_pt1 | contig 250476 bp, 227 predicted proteins | sample AraplaL_Cvi_mTSA_FD_184266 | JGI IMG/M metagenome (GOLD analysis project Ga0209437, IMG submission 184266) | Arabidopsis root microbial communities from the University of North Carolina, USA - plate scrape CL_Cvi_mTSA (SPAdes) (version 2) | ecosystem: Host-associated > Plants > Roots >...
CCTTCAAAAAGATGGGCTTTATTTTTAAAAGGTTAACACCTGCTCAGATGGTGGAACTGGTAGACACGCAGGACTTAAAATCCTGTTCCCGTAAACGGAGTGCGGGTTCGATTCCCGCTCTGAGTACAAAACCCTGATACATGCCCGTATCAGGGCTTTTGTTTTTTGTGGTATGATGATAATAACAACCATAGGAAGAAGAATAAAGTAGATGCCCCGATTTTATTCAACTTATTATAAAAGCAAAAAGATTATTTTTACGCTATGAAAAATGTGCTATTGGCAAGTACTTCTGCTTTGTTTGGAGAAGAGTACCTCGCCTACCTGAAACCATTTATTGCAGACCTGTTTACCGGGGTAAAAGAAATCATATTTATTCCTTACGCCCAACCCGGCGGTATCTCACATGATGATTATACCCGGCAAGTTGCAGAAACATTTGCAAATCTGGGCATTACCGTAAAAGGGCTGCATAGTTTCAGCAATCCCAAGGCCGCAATTAAGGATGCCTGTGGATTTTTCACAGGGGGTGGCAATACTTTCCTGCTCGTGAAACAATTACATGAACAGGATCTGATGAACCCACTGAAGGAAGCGGTAGAAAAAGGCACCCCGTACCTGGGCACAAGTGCGGGTAGTAATATAGGCGGTGTCAATATCCAAACAACTAACGATATGCCTATTGTATATCCGCCTGATTTCGGCACCATGGGGCTGGTACCTTTCAATCTTAATCCCCACTACCTCGACCCCAATCCACAACTAAAACACAATGGCGAAACCCGCGAAACGAGGATTAAGGAATTCCACACCCAAAATACTATTCCGGTGGTGGGACTGCGTGAAGGTAGTTGGATCAGGGTAAAAAATGATGTTATAACCACTGAGGGTATGCTTGATTCACGGGTATTTAAACCGGGCAAACCTCCCTATGAGATAAGCCCGGGTACAATCCTCAGGTTTTAAGATTACAATAATAATTTAAGCGGACTTTATCCGCTTAAATTATTTCATTTTCGATACAAAAAGCACCTCAATCAATTTGTTCCTCAATCGCTTAACACATTGGCGTTTCTTTTTACAGCAAGCGGATACTGTTTTTCTATCCTGTTTAATACAACAACAATAGAATCACCTTGATGTATTAATCCCTTAAGAATAAGCTTGCCTGGTGATGACTCGGTATAATAAAGCACAGTTTTTTTGGTAGTATCGGCACGATTGCGTAAAGTGAATAAGTGTTTAACCGTATCCGCCTGATACCCATAAAATAATCTACCTATATTACCATAATATTCTGTAGTCCGGATCTTATTTTGAGTATTTAACTTAAAAGGCTTGGCCACCCGGATACTGATGGTATTGAATTTTTCAAACACAACGTTTTGCCAACGCAAAGTATCGTCTGGAGCATATGGCAAAAGTTTATTATTGATTCTGAACTCGCTCACATCATAAAAACCGGTAAAGTGTTGCAAGCCATTATCAAGCGGTAATTTAAAGGTTTTACCCGATGCATAAAGGTTGCCATATTGATACCCCCGGTAAACCAGGAACACAAAAATAAACGCCGATTTAAGCGCGATACGTGTAGTCCGTTTCCACTGCTTTGAAAAAGCAGGTGGTTGAATATACTCGACCGCTGCCTGCTGATGCCTGATCAGGATGGTATAAAATTTATCCGCGTCCTTTGCTAAAAGTAATAATGAAAGCAATAGCAGATGCAGGCTGGCCAGCTCTACCCCGGCGTCGTAACCAATATTTACAAACCATATAGGCAACAGTATCGCAATCATCATCAACGCGCCTAAGGTAGCAGTACGCCTAAAAAGGATCAGAACTGTTGCCGTGAGCTCAAATATTCCGGCAAAGACCTCAAAAAAAGGCGAGACACCGGTAGTGAGCCAATAAAGCTTCCCGGGAGTAAAATCGCCCAGATTGGTATTTAACTGGCTCAATGTTGGGAAAGGCATTTGCACCGGGAATACCTTGGCAATAGCAAACCACGACATCCGCAAAGCTATCTGATAACGAAACAGTATAAAGAACCAGTTGTAAAGGCCATTGTCGTTGTCCTTTACTTCCAGTACATTTTGCTCTTTGCGCTTATATCGTTCTGTCAGCGCCCAAACGGCGCCAAGTGCAAAACAAACCAACAAAGTAATGAGCCAGCCTCCATAATTTTTACCACCATGACTGCTAAAAAACCATGGATTATTCTGACTGATCACATCGAGCCAGCGCCATGGATAACCTTTAACCGAAAAGCCAGCGTCAAAATCCTGTTGATAAAAAGCGGGTAAAAGGGGTATTATCGTTATAACGGCATATATGGTAAACGTTCTTAGAAGAATCTTCTTCAGCACACCCCAGTTAAGCGTTGTATTACCTGTTATCCGGGTCATAGCTTAGGATAATCTTTTGTTTACGATATCCCAGTTCACCACGTTCCACCAGCCAGCCACATATTCATTCCGCCTGTTTTGATATTTGAGATAGTAAGCATGTTCCCACACATCCAATGCCAGCAAGGGCGTACCTTTTACTACTGCATTATCAAAAAGCGGATTATCCTGGTTGGCTGTGGAGGCAATAGTCAACTTTCCATTCGCATTCAGTAACCATACCCAACCCGATCCAAAACGACCAAGCGCCGCTTGTGTAAACTGCTCTTTAAATTGCTCAAATGAACCAAAGGCCGTAACAATAGCATCTTTGATCTTGCCATCGGGCCCGGTAGAATTGGGCGTTAAACTTTGCCAAAAGAAGTTATGATTCCATGCCCCACCTCCATTGTTTCGTGCTTTTGGCGAAAGTTGTGAAGCATGATCAAAGAATTCCTGCTCGGTACTAAATGTTAACTTTTCGGCTACGATAGCTTCGTTCACATTTTTAATGTAGGCGGCGTGATGTTTGGTGTAATGAATTTCGTTGGTTAGCCCATCTATGTGTGGCTCCAATGCTTTATAATCAAAACCAAGCGGTACCTGGCTAAACTTTAAAATATCGCCGGTGTTTACCAAAGCTTCGTCCTTGCTATATGCCGCAAACGCCTTATCGGTGTTTAAAATCAGCGGACCTGTTAAAGCCACCGCGGCTGTTGCTTTAAGCGTATTTTCAATAAATTGTCTTCTGCTGTTTGTTTTCATAAAATGTATTATTGATGATTTACTTAAATAAGGTTGCCCGGCCCATCAGCCGGGACAACCTCTTTTACACAGTTTATTCCACCATCCTGTGTTTTATTTTTGATTTAGTTATGTGTAAGTATGGTTGCCCCTACGGTTGAAGCTCCTGGCGTTCCGTTGATATAAATGGTATAAATCTTCCCTGCGTTAAGCGTTACATTATTTAGCTTATCGTTCAGAATGTTTACGGAGGAACGGTCTGTGGTATTTGTTACCGAGAAATTAACCGTCCCCGCATCAACGGCAACAAAAGGCCCTAATGACCATGTGTTTAAACCAGCTCCCGATAATACAGAACCACCAGCCCGGCCGTAAACCGTATTGGTAAAAAGAGCAGTTTGGCCGGCTATGCCAAAATCGACAGCAGGGCTTCCGGGCGCAAGGTTTACAAACCGCACCTTAGCCTTTCCCGTTGCCGGAGCACTGAGATCATCATAAAAAAGGATCAGCGAATCAGCAGTGGACTTAACATTTTTCACGGCGAACACGGTATGGTAATAATTGGCAATGGGGCCGTTAGGGCCTCCTGCCGATGTAAAAGTGGCGCTGTTACCAAATTGCCGTGAAGCTTTATATGAAGTGTTGGTTCCTTCGGTAAAATTGATCTGCACATCACCAAACTGGGTGTCTAAATAAGGGCTTTTACTATTTATAGGTAAAGCGGTTTGGGTTACCTGGGTAGTGTATACCCAAAATTGGATGCTGGCATTTACGGGCCGTGCATTCACAAAACTGATATGTGCTGCAAGCGCAGGTCTGTCGGCGGCATTAATGTCTAAATAATCAGTTTTCTTGCAGGATGATAGAAGAGCTACTATCAAACCAAATAGTAGCCCTATTTTATTAAAGTTTAATATTGATGCTCTTTTCAGGAATTGTTGGTGTGATTTAAATATACTTTTCATGCTTAAGCTATTATAAATGAGCTGATAGTTTAATAAAAGGCTGGATACCGGCACTACCGTTCTGGATACCAACAACAGTGGGATTGCGCAAACCGGATATGGATGGGTCAGAATAATCACCCAAAACATTGAATACATTGTTAACCCCTGCTGTCGCCTGTATCTTGTCGGTGAATTTGTACCCTACAGAAAGGTCGGTAACCCAAATAGGCTTAAGGTTTTGATAAAAGTAAACCGGGTTTAGCGGATCACTGGCGCTTAACAATGTGGCTGTGGTTACTTTACCAAAGTAGACCGTACGTGCCAGGAAAGTGAATTTATCTATACTGTAGATACCCTGTAGGTTAACCTTCTGCGCCGGAATATTGGTAGTTACTCTTGCCCTTTCGCCCGGACTAAGGATAACATTCTTGTATTTGTCGAGCCCTTTTGGGGTATTTACCTGGGTTACTTCGTTCTTTTCAAAGTTACCACCAAGCAGGAAGTTTATATTTCCCTTATCAAGCAACAACTTATAGCTTCCTGTAAACTCGATGCCTTTGGTGCGTGTACTAAATTCATTGTAGAAAAAGTTGGCCTGCGCGGCACCTGTTTGCTGAAACAGATTTTTCACATCCTGCGGCAGGTTAGCATCTGTTGAAGTAAAGTTGCCGGTATTACCTACCCGGTTATCAATATCGATGAGGTACGAATCAACCGTTAATTCCACATTACTGCCCGGTGCTGAAGTTAGGCCCAGTGCATAACCCTTTGATTTTTCTGGCGATAATTTAGGAATACCCAGTGCTCGCGCGGCTGCGCTTTGATTTGATGCGGTAAGAATGTCAACTCCCCTGCCCTGTTGAAAAGTAGTTGATATTGATGTATAATAAGATTGTGCCAGATCAGGCGCTCTGAAACCTGTATTGGCCGATCCGCGAATACTGAGCCATCTTGCAAAACTATATCGGGTAGCAGCTTTCCAGGTAAACACATTGCCAAAGTCAGAAAAGTACTCAGCACGGCCCGCTGCCGAAACAAGCCAGGCTTTAGTTACATTGAGTTCCAAGTCCGCATAGCCTGCGGTAACCGAACGGTTCACGTTAACCGCATTCTCAGGCCTGAAACCCAAATGGATCTGTGAACCGGCAGCTAAACCATTTAACGAAGTAACACCCGCGTTGGAGAGATAAGGAATACCCCCGGTTGTAGTATCTACATTAACAATAGTACGTTGGTCGGCTTTTGAATAGGAAGCTTCTTCACCGGCAATAATCTGGAAACCTTCAACACGGTGCTGAACACCAAAGGCAACATTCAAGCCTTTTAATATTTTACCAAAATACTGGGTAAAATCAAGTCCTGTGGTGTTTTGACTTGCATTATAACTGCCTGCATCAAAACTGGTCGGGCTTTTTAAACCGAGACTGGCGTTGAGGGAGTTATCAACCCGGTTGCCGAATATATTTTTACCGTATACATTGGAGAAATCCACATTCCATTCTCCCACCTTACCTCTTATACCGATGGCAATAGACTCATCTACAATATTATTTTCCATGGCTGGTAAAAAACCATCGGGATAAATGAAGTTGTTGTTACGTGATGTCCAACCGGGTAAACGGTAAGTAGCTGTAAACTGGGAGTTGCGGCTGCTGATACCACCAAAGGCATATAGTTCTGCCGAATTCTTTAGTGGCAAACCTGCATTGAAAAACAATAAAGCGTCCTGCCCGGCATTTGACCCGCTTGCGCGCTGATCAAAAAAATGACGATCAATACCACGGCTTTTTAAAATGGCATCATCAATTTCTTTGGTATAAATAGCATCGTATCCACGTGTATTGGCACCTCCGCCATAAATCGGCCCATTATATAAACCAGCATCTCCCTTCCCCGATGGCAGGGAGATTGCCTGGGTAGCATATTCTGTGGTAATATTAACATATCCTCCATTGTTGCCTAAACCTACCCCATAATTGGCACTGGTACGGGTAACAGCTCCATCTCCACGCCTGCGTACACTTCCGGATGTATTGACCACAAAATCATCTGTTTTTTTCTTAAGCACGATGTTGATAACCCCGGCAATAGCATCTGATCCGTATTGGGCTGCAGCTCCATCCCTCAGAATCTCGATCCGGTCGATTGCACCTGTCGGGATAGCATTGAGATCATAGCCAGTTGAACCATTACCCAAACCACCGTAGTTCACATTGGCGCTTTTATGCCGGCGTTTACCGTTCACTAATACCAATACCTGGTCAGGACCTAACCCACGAAGCTGGGCAAGACTAAGTGCCGAACCGGCATCACCTGCATTACTGCCATTAACCGAATGGAACGAAGGTGAAATATATTGCAGTATCTGCGTTACACTTACCTGTGGTGCCGATTCAAGCAGGGGTTTTATGTCGATAACATCCACCGCCACGGGTGAGTTTAGTTTGGTACGGTTGGCATTACGTGAGCCGACTATCTGCACCTCATTAAGTGCATTACTTTTAGCTGGCTTTAAACTGATGCTGAATTGTTTGGTGCCATCAATTTCAACTTCCTGGCTTTCAAAACCTATAAATGAAAAGACCAGGTATTTACCGTTGCGGATAATAATACTAAAGCTGCCATCGGCTTTGGTAACAGCACCTTCATTTAATCCTTTAACAGTAACAGACACCCCTGGCAGCGGAGCTTTATCATCGGCGGAGGTTACAACCCCGGTTACCGTTCGTTTTTGTGCCAATACCTTTTGCCCAAAAATCAGGGCGAGGAACATAAGCAAGAGTACAATTTTCTTCATTTTACAATAGTTCAAGGGCAAAGCAGTGGCTTCGGCAGAACAAAAAATATCCTGCCGGCAAATACCTGCCGACTGTGATCAATTAATTATTTATGGGGAGTATTTTAATTTGAAGCCGTTTGCTTAAAACGGTCATCGGTGAGCGCTTTTAAAAATTCAACTATGTCATCAATTTCGCCCGCAGTCAGGTTAAGTGGTTTTTCAAGTGCGAGGTCGCGGTTAATACCGTCTTTAACTACCAGCGAGGGGTTATTGTAATACTCAACTACACTTCGCAAAGTTTTGAATTTACCGTTATGCATATATGGAGCGGTAACTGCCACATTGCGCAAACTGGGTATCTTAAATTCACCCTCTTCGGTTTTGTTTTTTGTGATGGCTGACCGGCCCGGGTCGTTCAAATCTTTACCATTATATAAACCGATGCTTTTAAACCTATCGGCTGTAAAATCCTCGCCCGAATGACAGTTGTTACAGTTGGCTTTACCTATGAATAATAACCGACCGCGTGCGGCAGCAGCAGATATAGCATGGTCATCGCCGTTAATATACCGGTCATAAGGACTGTTGGAGGTTTCAAGCGTACGCTCAAATGAGGCTATGGCTTTCAACAAATTATCTTTAGTGGGTGCTGATTTAAATATTTTTTGAAATGCATCTGCATAGTATTTATTGTTATTTAGTTTTTTTACGGCATCTTCAATCGGAAGTCCCATTTCTGTAGCCGATGTTATGGGCCCTAAGGCCTGCTCTTCGAGCGAAGCGGCGCGGCCATCCCAAAAAAGATGAGGTCTGCCAGAAAGATTGGTTAATCCCGGCGAATTCCTGGCGGTTAGATTACCTTTTATGCCAATACTCAGGGCGCTGGTATCGGCAAATGCGAATTCTGGTTTGTGGCAAGAGGAGCAACTAATGGTATTGTCGCCCGATAGTATGGGGTCAAAAAATAGTTTTTCGCCCAGTTGCTCTTTGGTTTGCACATCATCTTTGGTGCCAACAAAACTCATAAATCCTATCCATGTTATGATAGCCGTTAAAACCAGAAGTATTTTTCCTTTTTTCATATCAGTATGCATTTAAGCCGCAGGTTAAAATTTCAGTCCTCGGCCGGGGTATTCAATGCACCCCGGCTTCAGACTTACTCCACTTTACATGAGTTTTTAAATGCTTTTATTAGTCAAAACAATGGCCCTCCACCTCTATTTTGGTGGCTTACGTATTAAATATTGCTGGTTACTGCGCGTTTGCGGTAAGGTTTACATTCAGATCGAAATCATCATAGATCACCTTATCGCCTAAGTTTTCAAAAAAGTTTTTTGAACGGAATTTGATGTCATATTTAGTACGGTCGACGGTTATTTTGGCGTTGGCGGTTAACTTTTTACCATTAACAGCAATCGTAGCCGGAAAACTGACGTCATTCGTGATGCCTTTTATAGTTAGCTTACCTTTAACATCGTATTGATTGCCGCTGGTTTTAGTAACAGAACTTATTACAAAGCTTGCTTTAGGGAACTTACCGGTGTTAAAAAATGTCTCGCTTTTTAATGTGGATACCAACTTATCGTTCGATGCCTGGTCGGTCAGATCCGCATCGGTAATGGTATTCAGATCGATATCAAAGCTTCCGCCTTTAAGGTTATTGTTTTCAACCGCGAAATTACCATTACTGATCTTTACTTCGCCGTTATGGTCACCTGTAGCTTTTTTGGCGGCCCAGGTAAGCTTGCTGTTTTCGTTATCGACTTTAAAAGAGGCGGTTTTAAAGTTCTTTTTATGATCAATCGTTTTAACTGCACCAGGCTTGCCTTTTGTAAGCTTAACGGTTTTTATAGTTGATGGGGTGAACGATGTTAACGCTACGGATGCTGTAAATAGAACAGCGCCTAAAAATTTTGTCATAGTGGTTGTGGTCATTGGGGTTAAATTAAATTAAACCCGGCCAGGTTGTTACCCTGCCGGTCAGGTGTTTTTTATTTTCCTTTTAAAGTTTCGTTATTGCTTTCAACTGCATTAGTTTCATTAGTAGGTGCAGGTTCAGCAATCAGTTCGTCCAGCAGTTTGTTAAACTTCTTTTCGTAATCCTGGTAATATTTACCGGTAACCGTTCCTGTATATCCCGTGTAGATTTCCCTGACATCACCCTTCCTGTCAATAATAATGGTTGTTGGGAAAGCCACGAATTTATTTAGCGCAGGCAGTTTTTGCGATACCAGTTTTTTATCGGCCAATCCGCCAAACAGAATATCATATTTGATATTATATTTTTCCTTAAGCTTGCCTAAGGTGTACTGGGCATATTTAAACTGTCTTTTTGTTCAAAGCCTATAGCTATCGCTTCCACACCGCGGTTATGGTTTTTATTGAACCAGGGCGAAAGGAATACGGTTTGATCGGTACAATTAGGGCACCAGGTACCAACTATCTCAATAATGGTAACCTTACCTTTGTATTTGGCATCGCTTAATGAAACCGGTTTTCCGGTAAGATCAGGAAATGTAAAATCAAGCTTTTTATAGCCCTCTTTTAAATAGGTTAATTTGTATGGGTCTGGTAACTCAGCCCGATCATCCTTTACGGCATCAAACTTGGTATTATCATAAATACCCTGTCCTATTTCGCCACTCAGGGTACCATCAGCATTGATCTTACCTTTATAAATTTTAGGGCTGGGGCCGGTAAAGCCGCTCAGCTCAAATTCATCTCCCTGTACGGTACCTTCCAGTTCGCGGCTATCGCCGGTTACCTGCATAATAACGCCCGTAAGCTTATTACCTGTTTGCTTCAATATAGCTACTTTATTAGGTACCTGGTCTTTTGAATAAACCTTCAACTCCCATTTACCGGTTAAATTAGCTGCCGGTGCAATGTCCTTTCCCGGCTCAACAAAACGATAGCTTTTACCATATTCGGCTGTAAACGGCAATGAATTCCCTCTGAAACCGGGTACCAGGCTACGGTATTCACCATTTAAGGTTCCGTCGTCTTCTACCTTGGCAACCAGGGCGGCATCATAGGTATTCATTTTGATAAATACCGAATCTTTACCAATCTGTTTAACATGGAAGTCATCACGACGCGTACCATTGAGTAGTGTAAATACAGCATGCTCCGCATCCTTGCCTTTCAATTCAAAATTGAAAGGAACTTTACTTTCGGCTACGGTAAATACACCACGCCATACGCCTTCCTTAATAAATTTCACCGGCGGGTTTTTATCTGCCGCGAATGCAGCACCACTAAACAACAAGCCTATAGTCAGGCATTTGAATGAGGTGATTAAATTGAGTGTTTTCATTTGATAAATAGTTAGTTATAGATCAATTAAGTTTATTTTCCTTGTTTTTCGGATGAATCAGCGATAGCCGCTGTTTCTGGTGCCGGTTCGGCTATCAGTTCATCTAGCAGCTTGTTGAATTTTTTCTCATAATCCTGGTGATATTTGCCGGTGATAGTTCCGGTATAGCCAGTATATATTTCCCTTACATCACCTTTTCTGTCGATAATTATTGTTGTTGGGAAGGCAATGAATTTGTTAAGAGCCGGGAGTTTTTGTGATACCAGTTTTTTATCGGCTAAACCTCCAAAGGCGATATCATAGTTAATGGCATACTTGTCCCGAAGCTTACCTAAAGTGTATTTGGCATAATCAAGGCTATCTTTCTGCTCAAATCCAATGGCTATAGCTTCTACACCGCGATTATGATTTTTGTTGAACCAGGGCGACAGGAAAACAGTCTGATCGGTACAGTTAGGGCACCATGTACCGATAATCTCTACAATCACCACCTTACCTTTGTATTTATTATCGCTCAGTGACACTTCTTTACCATCAATACCAGGGAAAGAAAAATCCAGCTTTTTATAACCTTCTTTTAAAAAAGTAAGCTTATATGGGTCAGGTAGCTCCACATCAGTTTTTTTAGCGGCATCAAACTTGAGGTTTTTATAGATGCCGAAACCTTCTTCTCCGCTGATAGAGCCATCCGCATTGATCTTACCTTTAATAATAAAGGGGCTCGGACCGGTAAAACCGCTTAGGGCAAACTCATCACCCTGTACGGTTCCTTCCAATTCGCGCGTGTCACCAACTACAGTCATCACCACGCCGGTGAGTTTGTTACCTTTTTGTTTTAATAGGGCGATAGATGCAGGGACGGCCTCTTTACTATAGGTTTTGATTTCCCATTTACCGGTCAGATCGGCCGTAGGTGCCACGTCTTTTCCTGGCTCAACAAATCGGTATGTTTTGCCGTACTCGGCTGTGAATGGCAAAGAGTTACCTCTGAAACCTGGTACCAGGCTGCGGTATTCACCACTTAAAGAGCCGTCGTCTTCAATTTTGGCAACCAGCGCGGCATCGTAGGTATTCATTTTGATATAAACCGAATCGACCCCAATAGACTTCACATGGAAATTATCTCTGCGAGAACCATTGATTAATGTAAAAACAGCATGCTCGGCATCTTTGCCTTTCAGCTCGAAATTAAAAGGCACCTTGGATTCGCTTACGGTGAATACACCGCGCCATTTTCCTTCTTTTATAAATTTCGGTTTAGGGTTTTCATGAGCTGACAACACGGTAACACCGCTAAGCAGCAAGCCGGCAGAAAGCAGCCTGGCTTTGGTCAGGTAGTTTGTGATTTTCATTTTTATAAGTTTTAGTTGTTAGTAATTGATAAATAGCGTGTTAAAAATTTGGCGCAAGGAATTCTCTCCCGCCCGGATGGGACGAGTTAAAAAACCGCAGCAAAATTTCAGGGAACTGCTCCTTTAAAACCAGAAGGCATACTGAACCAAACAACAACATCGCTTGATGTTTGCCGGTTGCGTGCGGAAATGCAGGTACTTAAATGTGTTCATGATTTTTAGTTAATTTATATTTCCAGAGCCTTATTGCTTCGGAAAAAAGTTTAGCACTTATTTCAATAATGAAAAGTTGCTATAAGATCATAGAGACTTCCTCTCCCTTATTCTTTATAAATCAACTAATTAATGGTGGGGTTAATTAGAATGCTGTAAAGGTAACAATAAATATTATAAATACAATTAAATCTATGGATTTAGTAGAATATTTTTATAAACAGTAGTTTCCATTAATTTCATACCTTGTAAGCAATCAACATCCTGGTCTGTACAGCACACGCCTGTTTTACCACCATAGCAAAGCAACGCACTTAGTACAGCCAGGATGTCGATCTTACATCAGATCAATTTCCGGGATAAACCACATGAGTTAACAATACGGGTGACAACAGAAAAGGGCGCCACCATTCTGTATGTGGATTTTAGTGATAAATTTCGATTTCATGGTATTTGCTTGTATAAGCCGAGGTAAAAGCAAGCGCTTATCTACCCGGCATCTTTATTAGTTTAACAGGTCAATTGGTGGCTAATGAGCTATTAAACTATATTATTAAATCTTTTACTTTACCGGAATACTGAATTCAACATCTTCGGGGGGTAAACACTGCTTATTGCTGCATACCATATAATTCAATGTACCATTAACCAATGCTTGCCCGTTTTTAAGTTTTACTTTTTGCTGAAATACAACCGACTGCTCAAAATATTGTACGTTCATACTAAACGACTTCTCATACTTGCTAACCGACTTAGGTTCTGAGGTATTACCGACAAGCGTGTAGTCACCGCTTTTGTCAAACCTGAACGAGGTTTTTATCGGCCCGCCATCAGCAACGTTTTGTGAATATATATGCCAGCCCTTATCAATAGTTGCTTTTATCAGCACAATGGCCTGTTCGTTGTCAATTTTCTTTGCCCCGTATGACCATTTTACAGGTGTCAGGATCTGGGTATAAGATGCTGTGCTAATGATGGAGATTAAAGCCGTAAGTATTAATTTTTTCATTCGGAGTTATATACTGATAATGTATTTTATTTGATCGCGTAACAGGTAAATAATCAGCGACAACAATACATATCTGCAAAGTGCGTAGTAGCCAAGGTTTTGTCGGTTTTCATATATAAACAGGTTCTATCTTTTTCAATTGTTTTTCATATTCAATAAAACTTACCCGAGAAAGAGCTGTGGAGATATTTGTATAAACAACCTGTAGCATCTTATCTTTCTCCCTTTACAGGAGCAGGAATTAGCACCTTTTACAATATAAAGAGTTGTACAGGTTGCCAAGACTTCATGGGGCCTTTCCCTCCGTCTTATCTGGATAAGTATTAAAGAACTGATGACACAAACATACAATAAAATCTATAATTCCTATAGATTTTATATATTTTTATTTCTTATCATTGCAACGCGGGTGCTAACAAATTGAAAAGCACCTCAAAATCAATCTTTAAAACATTTATTCATTCAAAATGCCCGATCAAAAACCAAAACAAACAGCCCTTGGCGATGTAGCCGCCAGGCAGTTGGCCATTGCCACCCGTACCGTTCCGCAATTATCAACCATCACCCCGCGTTGGTTAACACATTTATTAAACTGGATCCCCGTTGAATCAGGCGTTTACCGGTTAAATAAAGTTGTTGACGCCAATAATGTGGAAGTGGATTGCTCTAACCGCGACGAGCGTGAGCTTCCATCAACCTATGTTGATTATGAGGAAAACCCGAGAGAATACAACCTGAGCGCGGTAAATACCGTATTGGATGTGCACACCAGGGTATCTGACCTCTACAGCAAACCTTATAATCAGATAAGTGAGCAATTACGCCTTACTATTGAAATTGTTAAGGAACGCCAGGAAAGTGAACTGATCAACAACACCGAATATGGTTTACTAAGCAGCATAGCCCCATCCCAAAAAATCAAGACAAGACTAGGCCCTCCTACTCCTGATGATCTGGACGAACTGATAACCAAAGTTTGGAAAGAACCGGGATTTTTCCTGCTGCATCCATTAGCCATAGCCGCTTTTGGCCGTGAATGTACACGCCGCGGTGTACCGCCGCCTACCGTTTCTTTATTTGGATCTCAATTTATTACCTGGAGAGGCATACCGCTTATTCCATCTGATAAACTACCTATCGTTAATAACAAGTCAAAAATCATCCTTTTACGTACAGGCGAAAGTCGCCAGGGTGTGGTAGGCCTGTTCCAGCCAGGTTTGCCGGGTGAACAATCACCGGGATTATCTGTACGGTTTATGGGCATTAATAATAAAGCTATTGCCTCATACCTGGTATCGCTTTATTGCTCATTAGCTGTTTTGGTTGATGATGCTATAGCTGTTTTGGAAGATGTTGATTTAGGCAACTATTATGAGTACAAATATTAATCCGGACAACCTGCCCAACTTACAGGAGCTGGAGCAACTGGCCAACCAGTTCTTTAAAGCCGGACCTAGTGGGATTGTAAATCAATTCCCCGTTCAACAAGCTCCTGAAGCTTTTCAGTTACCCGGCAACATACCTGATACAGGTTTATTTAATCCTGGGAATGTGAATGCCCCGGCCAGTTCAATTCCGTCAAGTACAATTGGAGGTAGCGGTGTTTCGCCATCGGCCATTAACCAGGGTAATGCAATTAATCTTAAAGATCCGCAAACCAGTTTCGCTGATCCTAATCTGAACGCACATTCTAATTCTTCGGCATCTGTTCAGCATAGCCCGATTAACGCTTTTGGAGGGCAGTTACCTTCACAACCTAATTTAGGCTATGACTCTTACCTAGTGAAAACTGATCTTATACCGGATGTAGTTTTAAAGCAAAACTTCCAGGTTGAACAACTTTCATCTGCTCCCGAAAACCTGCTCCACTTACCCTATCAGCAAGATCAGGCTTTTGAAGTTGAATTGAACAAGATATTAAGTAATATCCATACATCTGGCCCTTCAAACGCTTTACCATTTACCGGAGAACCTGCTGCTACTGAAATTCCGTTTTATTTTCTATCGAATAATCATGGATTGCCTGCAGTAAAGTCAGACCAGGAAAAAATTAAACAGGCCGGTATCAGTAATATTATTAGTCCGCCGTTTGATGTAAATATCATCCGGCGCGATTTCCCGATATTACAGGAGCAAGTAAATGGCAAACCCCTTGTATGGCTTGACAACGCGGCTACTACCCAAAAGCCAAAACAAGTAATTGATCGCATTAGCTATTTTTACGAGCACGAAAATTCAAATATCCATCGTGCAGCACATGAACTCGCGGCAAGGGCAACCGATGCTTATGAAGGGGCACGTCAAAAAGTGCAAACCTTTCTGAATGCTGCTTCCATAAACGAGATCATTTTTGTACGTGGCGCAACTGAAGCCATTAACCTGGTAGCCAAAAGCTGGGGTGAGCAAAACCTGACAGCAGGTGATGAGATTATCGTAAGCCACCTGGAACACCATGCCAACATTGTTCCATGGCAACAACTGGCCGCCAAAAAGGGTTTAAAAATAAAGGTTATACCGGTTGATGACGACGGACAAATCATACTTGATGAGTATGTAAAATTACTCGGGCCTAAAACAAAACTGGTTTCATTTACTCAGGTATCCAATGCTTTAGGCACAGTTACTCCGGCAGCGCAAATTGTTCATCTGGCGCATTTGGCAGGAGCTAAAGTATTGGTTGATGGCGCTCAGTCGGTATCGCACATGCCGGTTAATGTACAAGCATTAAATGCCGATTGGTTTGTCTTTTCAGGACACAAGGTATTCGGGCCAACTGGTATCGGTGTGCTTTATGGTAAAGAAGATCTGTTAAACCAAACCCAACCCTGGCAGGGTGGCGGTAACATGATCAAAGATGTTACTTTTGAGTATACCCAATATCATGATGCACCCAGCCGGTTTGAGGCCGGAACAGGTAACATCGCTGATGCCGTTGGTCTTGGTGCTGCTATTGATTATGTAAGCAGACTGGGTATGCCTGCCATTGCTCAATATGAGCATTACCTGCTTGTTTATGCAACGCAATTACTAAAAGAGGTGAAAGGCTTGCGACTGATAGGCACCGCGGCAGATAAAGCCAGCGTTCTGTCATTTGTACTGGATGGCTATAAAACCGAAGAGGTTGGCGCGGCGCTTAACCAACAAGGAATTGCCGTAAGATCAGGGCATCACTGTGCCCAGCCTATCCTTAGGCGGTTTGGTGTGGAAAGCACCGTAAGACCTTCACTGGCTTTCTATAATACCTGCGCCGAAATTGATTTACTGGTAAACACGCTTCATCATCTTAAACGGTAATGCACAAGTATGAAAGAGGATAAACTCGACAGCTTTATACAATTGCTTTATCAAACCCATAAAGCCGAATGGGAGGCTACACCAAAGATCAGACAGTGCGTTGGATGGCTGTCTGATCTCTTTGAATTTTTGTTTCCCAATAATCACGCGAACAAATTATCCATATATGGTGGCCATCTGAAAAAGAACCAGATAGATCTTGAAAACATACTGCTAAGCTATCTCGATCCAAAGGATATTAATATTGAAGAAGCTGTAATCGCATTCTATGATTCATTGAATGAAATTTATCAGAATCTTCGGCTCGATGCATCCATGATCTATGAAAAAGATCCGGCGGCTACCAGTGTACATGAGGTGATTGTTTCCTATCCGGGCTTTTATGCTATTGCCGTATATCGTATAGCACATCAGCTTACCCTGCTCGCCATTCCTATTTTACCAAGAATATTATCTGAGCACGCGCATGGCAAAACCGGTGTGGATATTCATCCTAAAGCTCAAATTGCTGTACCCTTTTGTATCGATCACGGTACCGGCATAGTTATAGGTGCAACCAGTATTATTGGTAAATACGTTACCATCTATCAAGGGGTAACGTTGGGCGCAGCGCAGGTAAGTAAAGAACTATCCGAAACCAAGCGGCATCCTACCGTGGAGGATAATGTGGTCATTTATGCCCGCAGTACCATTTTAGGTGGTCGTACCGTGATTGGTCATCATAGTATAATTGGAGGCAGTGTGTTTTTAACCAAAAGCGTTCAACCCTTTTCACATGTTTTTAATACTCACCAATTAAGAATTGAGGTAAAGGAAAACTTGTAATAATTTTTTCAACTATGGTTTCTAAACTCAGTTCATCAGAGATAATACATTACCTGCTTATTCTTTTAGTTATCCTGATACCGGCAAGATTATTGGGCGAACTATGCCGCAGGTATAAATTGCCAGCTATTATTGGTGAGATCTTCGCTGGTATTATTGTTGGCCCTACGCTGCTGGGGTTATTATTCCCTGATCTTTTTAAAGGCATCTTTCTATCCACTCCGCATGCTTTTCAGGCATTTGACGGTATTGCCAATATTGGCATTATTTTACTCATGTTTATTGCCGGCTTTGAGGTAGATCTGAAACAGATAAAGCAGAATGGGAAACAAGCTATTAGTATAAGTCTCACAGGTATTATATTCCCTTTTGCTATAGGTTTTGCTTCCGTATGGTTTCTGTATCAAAGTCATTTTGCCAATGGCTTTAACAATCAATTGGTCACCTCGTTATTTTTTGGAACCGCGCTCTCTATAACCGCACTTTCGGTGATCACCAAGATCTTACTCGATCTCGACATTCTTAATACACGCATAGGCAATATCGTATTAACAGCTGCCATGGTTGATGATTTTCTGGGCTGGATCTTATTCTCGGTTATTATTCAGCTGATGAATGTTGGCAAAGGTGAGGCCTCCTTTTGGGCGGTGAGTATAGTTATCCTTTATGCAGTTTTCATGTTAACGGGTGGGCGCTGGCTTATCCACAAACTAATGTCTTTTGCGGGCAAAGGAGAAAAGCCCGGCAGGGTGCTTACCATGGCCGTTTGCCTTTGCTTGATCAGCGCTTGCATTACCGAAGGGCTTGGCGTACGCGGTATATTTGGAGCCTTTTTGGTTGGTGTGGGTATTAATGATTCTGCATATTTTACAGAGAAACACAAACATGTGCTGCATCAATTCACTATCAATGTATTAGCACCGTTGTTTTTTGCTTCGGTTGGGTTAAGATTGAATTTCATAGCCAATTTTAATCTCGAAATTGTGGTGATCATCCTCGTCATAGCCTGCCTTGCAAAACTCATAGGCGCCGGAATAGGCAGCGCTATGAGCGGCATGACCAAAAACGAATCAATAGCTGTTGCCTTTGGAATGAACGCGAGAGGTTCGCAGGAGATTGTTTTAGGATTACTGGCCCTGCAGGCAAAGATCATAAGTGAGCCTGTATTTGAAGGGCTGGTGGTAATGACTGTAGGCACCATGATCATATCGGGCCCGATTATGAAACATTATTTTTTGAAAGAACAAAAATTGCAGTTAGAAACTAAAACTATCCCTGTATAAGAGGGGCTTATTTTAATACAGATCAACAGGAAATCTTGATGCGCTGATTAAAAATAGATCAGATTGCAACTGCCCATTGATTTCTACCCTGAGAATTGCTGTCGGGCCAAAACCAACATTTTCCTCATCACTTATGAATAAGGAGGTAAACACATGGTTGCAAAACTCATCAAGTGATGCGCCATGATTTAAACCCGGGCCCGCAAGAGATGTTTGTACTGCGGGCGGAATCAATTCGGCAACCCGGCATCTGGTAGCAGATAGAGCGTGCCGCAAGGTAATCGTATAATGATGTAAAGCCGCTTTACAGGTACTGTAAACCGGCGCGAAAGCCTGCGGTATATATGCCCCGCCCGAAGTAACATTAACAATCAACGCATCTTTTCCGTTATTTAATATTAAGGGAGTAAGCAAGAGGTTCAGATGGATGGGACCGGAAAGTAAAATATCAATCTCTTGCTGTCTCTCGTCCCATCCCGCAGTATCGGCGGCCAAAGCAATCCGGCGCTGGATACCCGCGTTGTTTACCAAAATATTTAATCCTGGTAAAACCTGGTTAACATGCTCTGCCAGTTCTTCTCTATTCTGTGCATTGCCTATATCGCTTCTATAAGTAAGCAAACCTGGCAGTTCTATAGCGGTAGCTTCCAGTTTTGCTGCATTTCTACCGGTAATCATTACTTTACAACCTGCCGCCATCAAACGTGCCGCAAGCCCTTTTCCAATGCCGTCACTTCCTCCAGTGATCAGCACTTCTGCGTTTGTTAAATCCATCGTAACTCTTTTTACAAAATTGGAGATAACGAAACCTACAAAATGGTCATGATTTAAGTAAATGATTTTTCCGGTATTCTTTTGGCGAAACTCCATTAAAACGCCGAAACCATTTGGTGAATTGAGATGGCTCAAAATCCAGTGTTAAAGCAATATTCCGAATAGTATAGGTCTTATCAGCCAATAATTGCCTCGCTATCTTTACTATCCGTGCCTGGTAAATGCCGCAAGGCGATACCCCGGTTGCATCCTTTATCGTGTTACTTAAATGAATAGGATGTACATGCAACAAATCGGCAAATTGTTCAATTTCCAACATTTCGGTTGCCCGGTGATGAATAAGATCATCCAAATGTTGGTCAACCATTAGTGTAAACGCTTCCGTAAGTTGCTGGGGACGATCGGCCATAATTCCAAATTTATTAATTAATTCTGACAAGACTCATCTTGATACCCGGAGCTACAAAAAGAGGCACAATAAGTGTTAGCGCATATCCCAAGGTCAAAACCTAATTCACAAAGAAGCCCGGCTTTCTCACAAAAGCCGGGCTTTTTTATAACTAATCAACACATTATATTGCAGGTACAGCAGGCCAGTCAACAGGTATCTGGGTCAGGGCAAACAGATAATTGGTGATGATTTTATCGCCTACAGCCATCACCACATCAACAAGACCGCCTTCATTATAACCCACCGCGTAAAAGTTTTCTACTAATTGCTGATCGGCATGGCCCTGATTTTCAGCAATACTTTTTACCAGTTTGGCAAGCGCATCCAGTTTCGGATCAAAGCTGATCTCGGCTTTGCGTATTTCCAACACCTGCTCATCGGTAAAGCCCTGCATTTTGCCAAAAGCCGTGTGGGCGCTTAAACAGTATAAACATTTATTTACCTGGCTAACCACCAGGTTAACCACCTCGCGCTCTTTACCACGTAAAGATGATTTACCGTTTTGCAGGGTAAGATAATTACCCAAAGCATTGTCTGAATGGGCAAATGCGGCAAACAGGTTGGGTACATGACCAACCAATTTAGTAAGGTTATCAAATATAGTTTGGTTTGCTGGTGATACCTGCTCTCTGGTTGGGATTGGGAAAGTTTTCATGTTGTTATATTTTATTTCGTTTTTGTTGACCCAAAATTGAGGTTTTTGGGCAGGCTACGGAATGGACAGAATTCCCGAAGACATGTAAAGATTTCCCGTTGAGCGTTACCGTTTTTTTATGATGATATATTTTGCTCGTACATAAACAACTCCAGGTCAATAATCCTTAAAAAAGCAGGTTATCTCCTTAAAAGTGGGTTTACATGGTTTACACTTTTCAGGGTTAACATTCAATTTAACTAATTGATAATCAATTTATTAAATTTGTTTTTCCATCATAAAACGTGTTTTTATGTAAACCCACTTTTAGCCTCTCAGGGCTATGATAAAAGCAAAAGTTTTTTTAATTCCCTCCCCACTGCCTACCGTGTGTACACAAGTTACGATGCTCCGTAGGAGCTACCTGTTGATTGTTTTCGTGATGTGTCAATATGGTAGCCCCACGGAAGGATAATAGCCCATGAGTAGACATAACACATCAATAATATCACAAAAGCGGGGCTGTTGGACTATTAATGTTGTACCGTGACTGTTGGATTCCAGTAGTAATAGCCAAACAATACCGGATCGGCATGATCTGCCTGGCGAACATATAACGCGAATTGAACAGTATAGTATTCTGTTCCGGTGTTGATCACATTAGCCTGGTTAAACCAAAAATTCTGCGCCGAAAAATCTACCGGAAGCGCAGCGCTATCTACGGGTAAAATACCTTGCCTGGTATAAACACTGAACGTTAGGTTATTAAATACCGTAGTGCCCCCAAACTGGGCCAAACTGTAAATTACTACAGCCGAGTCGAAATTGCTGTTTTCAGAAACAGCATGCCACCGAATGATATCACCAATATTGGCCTTTATATTCAGATTTGCCGTGCCCGACCCGGTAATGACATCGCTCCTGGTAGCCACCAAATACATATAATTGTGCGGTAAACCACTTGGATCGGTGGGATTTTTACTTGGATTAGGATAATCGGCAACAATGGCATCCGTATCAATAACTATCTGGATATTGATTATTTCCTGCGAGGAAGAAAGAAGTTCGTTATAAATGGCCACAGTGGTAAGGTTAAAAAATGTTGGTGTTTTTTTAACTTAACAGGGAAAAAGACCACAGTCTTGCAGGCTGTTTTTCTTAGTCCCTATCGCTATACAAACCTGGCATTTAATATTTACCCCTCTAAGCGTATAAATACCTAATACAAAAAATGAGTATTTATACGCTCAAAACGCTAAATGTCTTTAACATTTAATGATGTCGCAAAACTATCTTTAAATGTCGTGTTTAGCCCTAACGCTTTATGATGCGTCAACCTAACTTTGTATGAAACAATTTAAATAATACAGTATGAGCGCTTTAAATAAACAATTCACAGCTACGCTGTTGAAAAGCCCAAATAAAGGCGGCTGGACTTATTTGATCTGGCCAGATTCAGTAAGTTTTTTTGGCACCCGCGGTCTGGTAAAGGTTAAGGCCACGGTTGACGGGCATCCCTTCCAGAGCTCTTTTATGGCCCTGGGTGATGGTACGCACAAATTACCTATCAAAGCCGATCTGCGTAAGCTTATTGGTAAAGACGTTGGCGATACGGTATCCATCAACCTGCAGGAGCGTATTTAACAGGTTCCTATATTTTGATGCAAACCCGGTATTTATATGCCGGGTTTGCTTTGTTTATTTATGATTTGCAGCTAAAAAAACTAATTAGGCAATAACCAGAAACAAACGTTTGCGTGGACATAAACGGTATTTTTACGTTGGTGAAGCAGGCAACTTTTTCAATAAATCCCCGCTTAAATTGCCAGTTTAAAAGCATTTTACTAATTTTAATGATTACTAAAACTGATAATGACCGGAAAACCAGCCACCATAAAAGAAATCGCGAAAATTCTTAATGTTTCTGTATCAACAGTTTCAAGGGCTCTGCATAAACACCCAACCATTGGTATTACTACCCAAATAAAAGTGCAGGCCCTGGCCGAAAAACTGGGCTATGAACCTAACCAGAATGCTATATCTTTCCAAAAAGGCAAAACCTATACTATTGGTGTTATTATTCCCGAACTGGCCGAAGCCTTTTTTTCTGCGGCTATCAGCGCTATTGAAGATACTACCTATAAAAGAAACTATACCGTTTTGATAGCCCAATCACATGACAACGAGGAAAAGGAGATCCAGCTGGTTGAAAAAATGAAAAACTCCCGTGTGGATGGCTTGCTGATATCTGTAGCCAAAACTACCTCGTCATTCGCTCATTTTGATATGCTGAAGCGCTTTAACATCCCTGTGGTATTTTTTGACCGTATACCACCCATAAAAAACATACACTATGTGGCCTGCAATATGGAAACAGGCAGTATTGAAGCCGTAAACTATCTGCTGCAAAAAGGTCATCGCAGCATCGGCCTTATTAACGGGCCCGCTACCCTGGCTGCCAGCGGCGAGCGCAAGGAAGGCTATATTAAAGCCATGACCAAAAACAGGCTAAAGTTTGATCCTTCGTTAATTGTAGGCTGTAATTTAACAGAAGAAGGTACCCGTGAGGCATTGAACAGCCTGCTGGATCACAAACGCCGGCCAACAGCTATTGTTACCTTTAATGATTATGTATCCCTATACGCCATCAAACATGCCCGCGACCTGGGTATCGATCTGGATAAGGACCTGCAATTTGTAAGCTACGCCAATTTACCCATCATTAATTATATGGACTATGCACCGGTGGCCTCGGTTGAGCAATTCCCCCATCTCCAGGGACAAAAAGCTGCCGATATTTTACTGGATCTGCTGGCGCGTAAAGACCAATCATCCGACGAGGTGCAGGCCTATTACAACGTGATAGTAGAGTCGCAACTGGTAGAAAACAAGGTCCGCAACAGCCAGTGAAATTGTAAATATTACACCATTCAAATCAGACACTCATTTTGAACCTATCTTAAAGGCTTGTCAATAAAAAAAACAGGCAAACGTTTGCGTGAAAAGTTTAGAAGTTTATTAATTAGGTTTGGTTTAAGCATTCAAAAAACCTTAAAAAACTTAGTAAATGTTTGATGTTATTCTAAAATCCTTTGGCCTTATCGCACATGACTATCATATCGAAAAATTTGGTGAAGGATTGATCAACCGAACCTGGAAAATAACCGGTTCAAAAAACGATAACGAGTTTATATTGCAGCAGATCAATAAAAACGTTTTTAAAACGCCAGAACATATAGCCGAAAACACCAACAAGATAGATCAGTATTTATCAAAGCGTTATCCCGATTATTTGTTTGTAGCATCCCTGCCTACCACAACCGGCGATTATATGGTTAAGTATACCGATGATGAATATTATCGCCTGTTTCCATTTATCAAAAACTCTATTACCCTCAATACAGTACAAACCCGCGATGAGGCTTTTGAAGCGGCCCGCCAGTTTGCCAAGTTCACCAATTTGCTGGCCGGCTTTAATGTAAGTGGCCTGCATTACACCCTGGCCGGTTTCCATGATCTATCTGGCCGGTTTGAAACTTTTAAGCGGGTAGTAAAAAATGCAGGTAGCGAGCGATTAGCGGAAGCCAGTGATACCATCGACCAGGCCTTCAGGCACCGGGATATTGCCGATGTGCACCAATCCATTATGCATGATCAGCTGATACCACTGCGTGTTGTTCACCACGATACCAAGATCAGTAATATTTTGTTTAATACCGACCATAAAGGCCTCTGTGTCATTGATCTGGATACGGTGATGCCGGGTTACTACATCAGCGATGTAGGCGATATGATGCGCACTTACCTCTCCCCTGCCAACGAGGAAGAGCAGGACCTTTCCCTGATTGATGTGCGCGAAGATTTTTTCGCGGCCATTGTAGAAGGCTACCTATCAGAAATGAACACCAACCTTACCGAGGGCGAGCGTGAACTGTTTGTGTATTCGGGCAAATTCATGATCTATATGCAGGCCATCCGTTTCCTGACCGATTACCTCAACAATGATATTTACTACGGCTCCAGCTATCCCGGCCATAACCTGGTAAGGGCCCGCAACCAATTTACGCTACTGGAAAAATACATGGCTTCCGAAGATAAATTTATGCAGATGGTAACCACTACCCAAAGTCAGCCGAAATGATGGAGGAAAAACTTTTTAAACCTTAAATTTTAACAAATTTCTGATCAAAAAAGAGGCAAAACGGATTAAAAAACAGTCGGAAAAATTCGATTCTATCATTTTTAACAAATTACAACACGATTTTAACGTGTTTTGAAAACTTTAAAAAGTATCGGTTTTTGTTTCCTTAGTTATTAATCAAACAGCCCGCTTCTCTGGTAAAAGAGAAGCGGGCTGTTTGCCTTTCTGTAACTATACAAAAGTTTTTGCGGGATTATGATAAGGTATAGTTCTTCGAAATGTCAGACTTACAAAGTTTTAAAAACTTCGTAAGTCTGAAAAGTAAAATCACTAATTCACTAACTCAATAATTGTTAACCAACAGGTGTTTGATCATGTCGCCGGTCATGGCTTTCAGGTTAAACCGGGCCTGCCAGTTCCAGTCTTTTTGGGCCTCACTATCATCAATTGATCGCGGCCAGCTATCGGCTATTTGCTGGCGTGGGTCGTTTTCGAGATAGCCGATGGTAAAACCTGGGATATGTTCGCTAATCTCCACTGCCAGCTCGGCCGGGGTACAGCTAAAGCCAGCCAGGTTATACGAGCGGAATACTTTTAGTTTTTCCAATGGAGTTTGCATCAGCTGGATAGTACCACGGATGGCATCATCCATATACATCATGGGCAGGCGCGTATCCGCCGAAAGGAAGCATTGATAGCTTTCGGTGGCTATGGCATCGTGAAATATCTGTACGGCGTAATCGGTAGTACCTCCGCCGGGCGCGGCTTTCCAGCTGATGAGGCCGGGATAGCGGATGCTGCGTACATCCAGCCCATACTTTTCGCGGTAATAATTGCACCAATGCTCGCCGGCCAGCTTGCTGAAGCCGTAAACCGTTTGCGGATCTTTTTCGCCAAACTGCGGGGTATCATCTTTCGGCGAACCCGGACCGAACACCGCGATAGAGCTTGGCCAGAAAACTTTCTCCACCCGGTAAGCTACCGACAGATCAAGCACATTCAACAAACCGTTGATGTTAAGATCCCAGGCGTAGCGGGGTTTGGTTTCGCCGGTGGCGGATAACAGTGCCGCCAACAGGTATACTTGTTTGATACTATACCGCTCAAAAATGGTTTTCAGCCGCTCCATGTCATTAACATCGGCCTGTACAAATACGTCGCCCTTTAACTGCTCGCGTGGTCTTATATCGCAGCTAATGACCTGGCAGGCGGGCCAGGTTACCTTTAAGGCATCAATCAGTTCGGTACCTATCTGCCCGTTTGAGCCTATTACTAAAATACTATCCATATCCGGTTTCAAAGCCGAAAATTAGACATCATTAACCGAAAACGGGTTGCTACAACTCTTCAATCTTTACACAAACGTTTGTTAAATACCTATTTTAATAAATAACGATCAGTAATTTTAACGTAGCCAGAAGCAGGTAAAACCCAAGGGCATCATAAATTTTTGTACCCTCATGGACTGCCAGAAACCAAGATAAACACGGATAAATTATATAATATCAAAATAATACTATCCAAATAAGGAACATATTATTTTGCATCTAAATCAAACTACTCAAATGAAAAAAAGCTACCTAATCCCATTGCTTTCAGCACTCTTACTTTTAAACTGCAAAAAGGCATCATCCTATTTTTCAACAGACGGTGCCCCGGTTAAACATCAAACAACCCTGGCAGCGGCGGCCGACTCCGTTACGTTAAAAGTTTTACAATTAAATATCTGGCAGGAAGGCACATCCGTGACGGGAGGCTTTGATGGTATCGTTGACGCCATTATTCAGTCAGGAGCCGATCTCATTACCTTAAGTGAAGTTCGGAATTATAACAGTACCAAGTTTGATGAACGCGTTGTAGCGGCTTTAAAAGCAAAAGGCTATACTTTTTATTCGTTTTATGACAACAATGTTGGCATTGTATCAAAATACCCTATTGCCTCGTTTAAAACCAACATTTACGGCAATGCCTTTGATAAAGCCACCGTTAGTCTGAATGCTACCACGCAGGTTACCCTTTACTCGGCCCATTTAGATTATACCAACTACGCCTGTTACCTGCCACGGGGTTATGATGGTGTAACTTTTAGTAAAATAGCCGCGCCGGTTACAAACGTCGACAGCGTTCTGGCGGCCAACCTTAAATCAACCCGGGATGAGGAACTAAGCGCCTTTGTAAACGATGCCAAACAAGAAAGGGACAATGGCCGGATTGTTATATTAGGAGGCGATTTTAATGAGCCTTCGCATTTAGATTGGGTTAGCGCTCAAAAGGATTTGTTTGATCACCATGGCACCATTGTACCCTGGCAGGGCAGCGTTAAATTATATGGAGCAGGTTATAAGGACTCATACCGGGTTAAAAATCCCGATCCGGTAAAATACCCCGGATTTACCTGGGCGGCTTTTAACACCAGCGCCCGGCTTTCATCACTGGTATGGGCACCGGATGCCGATGAGCGCGACCGTATTGATTACATTTATTATGCCGACAATGATAACAGGGTAAACGTAAAAGAATCCATCGTATTTGGGCCATCGGGCTCCATTGTAAGGGGCCAGGGATACGAAGATGCCATTTACACCAATCCTTTTCTCAAGCCAACAGGAACATGGCCTTCGGACCATAAAGGCGTTATAACTACTTTTTCCATCAAGACAACAGCAACTCAGGCAAACATTAGTTTAAATAAAACAAAGTTTTCAACCGGTGAAACCATTACCGTGAATTTTGCCAATGGCTCTGCCGATCCCAAAGCCTGGATCGGGATCTATCAAACCGGCAAAGCACCCGGCGCCGCTAATACATATGCCGATGCCTGGCAATATACCAATGGTTTGGTATCTGGCAGCCTAACGTTAACATTACCATCGGGCAAACCTTCAGGTTCTTATTATGTTGCCTATTTTAAAGATAACGGATATATTGAAATTGCCCCCAGGCTTTCGTTTACTTATGGCAACTAAACCCCGCATTCACAAGACTTTCGCTCCTGTGAATTGTACGACCACTAATCTCCGGAAGCTCGGAAAGCATGACGCATAGTCGACTCACCGGTCTACGCTTCGCTGGACCACCCTATTTTCGCCTGCCGCGGAAAGAGGGTAAAGAAAAAAGAAGTAAAGAAAGCCTCCCTATGCGCGAAGCGAAGAGAGGGGGCGACAAGCGCAGCGATGTAGGGGTGAATTGATACCACGCAAGCTTCGCTTCCTATTAAAAGCAACACAAACGTTTGTAAAGTATATAACTAAGCAAATGATCATCAGTAACTTTAACCCAATGAAAAGAGGTTATACAATCATCGCTTTACTGTTTGGGATATACGCTAACGCACTGGCACAAACAGGCTCATCGCCTAAAACATTAAAAGTAAAACCCAATATTGTTTACATCCTGGCAGATGACATGGGCTATGGCGAGTTAGGTTGCTACGGGCAGCAAAAAATTGAAACACCCAACCTGGATGAGCTGGCCAAACATGGCAAACGTTTTACCCAACATTATGCCTATCCGGTTTGCGCCCCGTCGCGCTATTCACTTATGACGGGTAAAAACTCGGGTAAAGCCTTTATCCGCGGTAATCACGAATGGGAAGAGCGGGGTGATGTATGGAACTTTAAGGAAATGGAGAAAAACCCGACACTGGAAGGGCAATATCCCATCCCCGGTTCAACCATTACCATTGCCAAAGTTTTAAAAACTGCCGGTTACACCACAGGCATTGTTGGCAAATGGGGATTGGGTTCGCCCATGAGCACCGGCACGCCTAACAACCAGGGGTTTGATTACTTCTTTGGTTTTATATGTCAGCGCCAGGATCATACCTATTATAGCGGTCATCTTTGGGAAAACAATAACCGCGTACCGCTGGATAATAAAATTGTTGATCCGGATGTAAAATTCCCCAAAGACCTCGACCCGCTTGATGAAAAAAACTATGAAAAATATCAGCAAAAGGACTATACCCCTGATTTCCTGATCAGGGCGGCGCTAAGGTTTATTGATAACAATCATCACAAGCCATTTTTCTTGTATTACCCATCGCCATTACCGCACCTATCATTGCAGGCGCCTAAAGAACTGGTGGATTACTATCACCAAAAGTTTGGCGATGAAAAACCTTTTTTGGGAGGCAGCTATTTCCCCGTTCGCTATCCGCATGCTACCTATGCTGCCATGATCACCCTGCTGGATAAACAGGTTGGACAGATCATTCAAAAACTAAAAGACGACGGCGTTTACAACAACACCATTATTATGTTTTGCTCCGATAACGGCCCGGCTTATAATGCGGGCGTGGACCCCACATTTTTTAAAAGCGCTGGGCCCTTTAAAGGCGAATATGGCTGGGGAAAAGGATATGTTCATGAAGGTGGCATACGCGAACCCTTCATCGTATCGTGGCCGGGGAAAATAAAGGCTGGCAGTACCAGTAACCTGGTATCGGCCACGATTGATATGATGCCTACCCTATGCGACTTGCTCAAATTAAAAACCCCGAAAGATGTAGATGGCCTGAGCATTTTACCAACCATACTTGATCGCGGGCAACAAACCCTGCATGAGTACCTGTATTTTGAGTTTCCCGAATATGATGGTCAGCAGGCTATCCGCCTGGGTAATTGGAAAGGTGTACGGCTAAATATGCTGAAAGGAAACAACAAATGGTCGCTATTTGATCTTTCCAAAGATCCGCAGGAACAAAATGATGTGGCGGCGCAACACCCGGATATGATACAAAGGATGAGCGCTATTTCGAAAAAAGAACACCACACACCAGAGCTTAGCCGCTTTATTATCCCGGTTTTGGAACAGGAAAATAAGTAACTGATTTTTGATAGAGCTGTATAGAGTCACACGCGGCACGCGTGCGCCAGCGGCTAAGAGCGCTTTTTGTCATCCTGAGGAACGAAGGATCTTCTTCAGCATATATGTATAATCGCACAATAGATGCTTCACTCCGTTCAGCATGACAAATTTATTTCCATTCAAGGCTTAAGCACTAATGTCAATCCTTCAATAATGCTTTCAATTCCCAATCCCCATCATCTAATAATTCGAGAGGTATATTCCCATCGCAATTGGGGATGTTTTTATCTGCGCCTGCCTGGACCAAGATCCTGACGCATTCTAAATAATTGGATGAACTGGTTGCGCCACCGTTCTTTAATCCGTGAACGGCCCAAAAGAGCGGTGTAGCTTTAAAATCGATACATAACTTATTGATCTCCGCGCCTTCCGCTACCAGTTTTTTAACCACTTGAGCCCGGCCGCACCAGGCTGCCCAATGTAAAGCCGTACCCCCATGGCAGCCCGCGTGATTTAAATCGGCACCGCTTTCGATATATAAAATAGCCACCTGGTCGGCGTGCAGGCTTGCCGCGGCAACAAGGGGGGTATCCTGTTTTGCAATCAACTCCTCATTACCATTAATATTCGCTCCATGCGCTAAAAATATCCGAGCCATTTCAACAGCTTCCGCATCGGTATAGGTTCTGGAAAATACCCCGTCGCAGAGGCGGTGCAGTGGATGGGCCAGGGTGGTGTTTACGCTATCATATGGAATACCTTCATTAGCCAGATTGCGGTTATTGGTAAGCGCCTGTTCTATGCCCTGGTAATCTTTATGGTCAATCAATTTTTTCATTGTTTCCATTCCATTTTTAGTTTTATAAAAGTGGTTTAAATAAGGCGAATTAACAATTGACCACGATCAAGAAAATCAGCTCAGTCTTGCCCTTACCCTGCTTAATGTTTCGGGCGCCATGCCTAAGTAAGAGGCAATTTGGTTTTGCGGGAAACGGTTTAACCAATCAGGATGCGTTGTCAATAGTTCATGATAACGCTCATCGGGATTTTTGGTTTTGATAGATGCCAGGTGCATTGTTGAAATATGAAGACCGGTTAGCAATTTATTCAGCATTCGGAAATCCGGATAGTTATCCATTAACCAGTGAAGATCTTTAAGCATTATTGTCGCTGCACTGGTATCCTCAAATGCTTCGATATAATTGGTCGATGACTGCTGTGTTAGTAAACTTTCCAAATCGGCTAACCAGGTATTTTCGGTAAAAAAGTTAAGGGTCAACTCCTTATCTCCTGTTTTGTTATATAGCCTTAAACTGCCACTGAGGATGAAGGTAATGCCCTTAGAAATTTGACCAGACTTCAGTAGAAATTCCCTTTTGTTGAACCTTTGGAAGATTAACCTACCAGTAAACTGATCTAATTGTTCTTCCGCGAAAGGATGAGTTTTTAGCAATGAATCTTTTATTTTCGAAAGGTCTGTCATTGGGTATTGAATTTACCTATTTATTTAGAAAAACAAAAAGGGTGTCATTCTGAGCCCGTCGAAGAGTGGAGCGCGGAGACCTACCCACTATGCAAAACTTACGAAGTTTTGAAAACTTCGTAAGTTTCATATCTGCTGCTTATTCTAATTCTGCGAATTTCAGACAGGTAAAGAAAAGCCTTGGTTCTTGATTCTAACCTCTTGCTTCTATCTCCCCCCTACTCCAAAGTAGTTTTACCGCTGATGGTTTTGGCTTCGTTCTGGTGGAAATCGAAAACCAAAATCTCGTTGCTGCCTTTTTTAAGCCATGAAGCCGGGCAGTACAGCCTTTGCTGCGGACCAGTGTTCCAGTACCTGCCCAGGTTATGGCCGTTCACATAAATAATGCCCTTGGCGTAATTGCTCAGGTCGAAAAAGGTGTCGCCGGTTTCCTGCAGATTAAACGTGCCTTTGTAGAACATGCCTTTGGCATCAGCCTCGGCTTTTGCCGGTTTCAATGTTTTGATAAAAGCTTCAGTCATGGGTAAAGGATAGATCTGCCAGTCCATCAGGGTCATGCCGTTGAGGGTTACCCGGTCGGTGATACCTTTACGGTCGATGATATACTGGGCAAAGTTAATGTGGCCCATGCCTTCTACCAGGATATCCAGTACCGGGTTTTTACTGCTGCTTTCGGGGATCTTGATGTTCCATTTGCCGCCATCGCGGTAAACAGTATCGATGAGTTTACCATCTACAAAAACCATAGCATAATCATGCGGTTCGGTAATGGTAAGCGTACCTTTTTTATGACCAATAAGTTTGGTGCGGTAAAGCATCAGGCCCTGGTTTTGATCATAATATTCCATCGGCTGCGGCTGTGGCGACAGGAATGGTTTAGGCAACTGCTGCCAGATACTGGTTAACGGACTTAAAGTAATAGCCGGTATGCTGATGGCTTTAGCAGCCTGTGGTACAGCCGGAATTTTATATTTTACGTATTTGCTGATGAGATTACGCAGCATATAGTATTTAGGGGTTGCCTGCCCCTGCTCACTGATGGGTGCATCGTAATCATAGCTGGTCAAATCTGGTTGGTATTGGGTAGCCGAAAACGCGTTGGCACCCGCAGTAAAGCCAAAGTTGGTACCGCCATGAATTACGTACAGGTTAAATGATTTATGGTTCTCAAGCAGGTAAGTAATCTCTTTCTTCAAACCATTGGTATCAGGCTTGGCGAATTTCTCTTTCCAGTGGGTTAACCAACCCGGATAAGTTTCACTGCTGAATGATGGCACATTGGGGTTGCGTTTGGTAGCCTGGGCAAAATCCTCATCACTGGTGCCGCTGTCAAGACCGATAGCCGCGCCATCGATATTACCGGCTTCGAGCATAAAAGGCGTAGCGCCATCGGCAGTATAAAATGGCACAGTGATGCCATTTTGCACCCATAATTTACGCAGGGCCTCCAGGTAGGTTTTATCGTTAGCATAGCTGCCATACTCGTTCTCGATCTGCGACATGATGATAGGGCCGCCATTGGTGCATTGCAATGATTTAACCTCGGCTGCCAGATGCGCCACATAACGGCTTACCGCGCTCATGTAACGGGTGTCCATACAACGTACTTTAATATCGGGAATTTTTAACAGCCATGATGGCAATCCGCCAAAATCCCACTCGGCGCAAACGTACGGACCGGGACGTAGCAGTACCCACATACCTTCTTCCTTACAAATACGGATGAATTCGGCAATATCATGGTTACCTGTTTTAAAGTCGAAAACGCCCGGGGTAGCTTCGTGATAGTTCCAGAATACATAGGCCGCGATGGTGTTACAACCCATAGCCTTGGTCATGCGGATACGGTCGCGCCAGTATTCACGGGGGATACGGGCCGGGTGCATTTCGCCGCTGATGATCTGGAAAGGTTTGCCATCAAGCAGAAACTCGTTTTTGCTGAGGCTAAACACATGCTTATCCTGCGCAAAACACAGCACAGGTAATAAAAAGAGTAAGGGTAAAAGGTACTTTTTCACGGATTGTTGTTTTGTTTTAGTATCAAGTAGCTAGTATCAAGTATCAAGACTTTTTTCTTAGCAGTAATAAACTCTCGGATACCCTGCGGATGGTCTTGATACTTGATACTAACTACTTGATACTATTATTAAGGTAATTTATTAAAATCGATGGTGGGGTGGGCCATACCTGATTGTTGGCGACTAAGATCGCTTCTTAAGGTCGAAAAATCATTAAAAAATCCACAATTTCTGAGGTAAAAATGATCGCCCTGTACACCTCCGCCGTAATCCTTTCTGTATTTGATATTTGCAGTAGCATCGCCGGTAAAAAGGGCTTTGGTGAGCGGGTACCATTTACCATTTGTATCTATCAGCCAGCCATTACCAAAGTTTACACGGCGCTCCGTATTACCCATTTCCGGATCAAAATTTTCAAGGAACGAGTACAAGCCTTTTAAATAAAAGCCCGACATCGGTCGTTTAAAGCTGGCCACCAGTTGCCAGATACTTTGATCGGCAGGTTTAAAATAGGCAGTAAATATGGTGGTTTTAGCCGCGGCATCAGCCTGGGCATGTATCAAAAAGGCGTAGGTTTTACCTGCCACCCAGGGATAATTCATATAGCTTTGCCCACCCGATCCTTCTCCGCCAAATTCGCCACCATGTACACCTGCCCCTTTCTTGAGCAAATGGATCTTTAAGCTATCTGGAATACTTTTAGGATCATCGGTATTGAAAGGGCTCCAGATGGAGAACAGCACGTGGCGTTCCGTTGGTGAATTTACCTGCATACCGAAATAGCCACCCGTAAAACCATCAGCCATAAAATACGAACCCAGCACATCGTTACCTACAGGAACAGTCACCTCGTTGTAGAACCATTCGGTGGTAGTTTTGGCTTCGTCTGGCAATGGATAGTTCAGGTGCACTGATGGCCCTCTCCTGCCCCAGTGAAAATAATTGTCGTGATTATCCTTAGTATACTCAGCGCCATTGGCCGTAGCCGGGCCGCTCAACAAAAGGTCGCTCACATGGGCAAATACCTTCCCGCTCTTTTTCAAGCCCTGCAATTTTATTTGCAGATAGCCCGCGGCTTTAATGTGGGCGGTGCCAAAGTCAACAACAGTGGCTTCCTGATTGGATACCGTTTTGGTCAACACGCTTTGCCCCGCCGATACTTTGATGGTACTATTACCTTCGGGCACCTGCAAGCGCAGCGCTATTTTCAGATCGCCGGCAGCTTCCAGGCGTACATATACGCTTATCACGTCGGTGTTACTGCCCCAATTGTTCAGACCAGCATTGTCAATAATGGCTTGTGCGTTCTTATTTACCCAGGCATTGCCGCCCAGTGGTACTGTGAGAGTACTGTCTGCCGGAAGAGCAGTAGCCTGACTGCTCAATTGCAGGAGTGTAAAAGTGGCGCAGGCGCATAATATCCTGCTTATTTGTTTTTTATTAATCATATCGTTTATTTAATGATCAGCAGCCAGCCTTTGGCTTTTTCAACCGGGATCTTATCATTCAAACCAAATGTTTTGGCGGGTTGAAAACTCCTGATCTCCGGCGCGGTGATCGTTGCTTTACTTGGGTCAATGCCTAATTTTTTCCAGTCAATTTTTAGCTGGATCTCGGTATCGCTATCCTCCCAGCTGGCTATGGAAACCAGTACAGCACCATCTTTTTTGTAGATGGTCGCCAGTACTTTATCATGGTCGGTCTTCACCGGGTTATCATCAACCCAGTAGCCTATCATTTTGGTACCTTTGATGCCAAAATCGTCCCAAACTTTCCATATCGGGCGCGGATCGGCGCCATCGCTCCAGGGCATGCGGTTGGTCATGCCGTAAACCATTCCACGCCATTTGTTGCCGCCATCCTGTAACATTTCGCCCATTAAACCAAATGGAATACCGCTTACTTCGGTCAGGAAAAAATCCGGACTATTCTTTTCGTAATCAAAATACTCCCCAAACCACAGGCGGTTGAGGTATGGAAAATGCTCCATATACAGGTTGGCGCTGTTGTTAAAACCATCACTTTTGTTGTATTGGTTGGCCGAATGCAGGTCGATGATACCGGGATGCCCATCTTTGGTCAACACCCGTTTAACGCGTTTCATAGTTACACGGTCAAAAGCCACGTCGTCCAGGTAAATCCCGTCGATGCCTACGTTCTGGGTGAGCCAGTTCATGCCCTCCACATAGTAATTGTGCCAGCGGTTCATACCACTGTTGATGATGGCGGCATCTTTTATTTCGGGAACAAACCACGCGGCTATATAATCATCGCCAATGTGCTCCTGCAGCCAGCTGAAACCTCCGCCTTTACCCGGCGAATAGATCTCATGTCCCAAACTCCGTAAAGCAAAGGTTTCATAAGCGTGATTGGATAACTCGCGGATGGTATTATAGATCTTCACCTTTAAACCCACGGCATGTGCCGAATCGTCATAAGCCTTCATGGCTTTCCAGGCGATGAAGGGGTAATTGATATTGGGGTTGATAGCGGTGGCGTGGTGAATATTGATCACCGTGGCACCAGCTTGTTTTATGGTATCGATAGGTTTGTAGGCATGATAAAAACGGGTAGCCCACTGAAAATCGGTATTGATGGTATGGAAAGGCGTGATCAACAAGTTGAAGTTGTAATATAGCACATCACCTTTGCTCAACTTGCGTTCGCCGCTGTAATTATTGGCCAGCACCGCTTTGCCGTCGTCTTTTACGTTGATGCCACCTTTGTCGCCATTACCCCATGATGATGGCAGAATGAGCGGCTTTTGCAGATAGAAGTTGGTATTCAGCGGCCGCACATATTTTTCATCGCGCAGCGAATACTGCAAGCCTGCGTTTACGTTGCCAATCCAGGCGCCATCCTGATTTTTATGGGTAACATCCCATTTCCATTCAAAGTTTTCGGGGCGATAGCCGCCTTTTTGGCCCAGGCCCATCATGTATTTGGCCACATCCCGTTTAAAAGGGATATGCATGGTAATATCTTTAAAACTCACATCCTGCAAGGCTTTTACCTTCACGGTATAGGCTATAAAACCATCAAACTCCATAGAAGCGCTTACTTCCATCTGTAAGCTATCGTTGGCGCTGGTGGCTGTCCACTGCACCGTACCTGGCTCTTGCTTGATGAATTGCAGGCCCTGGCTTTTCAGCTTGATGTTTTTACCAGCGGTGTTCAGGAAATGAAAGTGGATAGCCTCGGTCAGCAGGTTGTTGGGTGCGTCGGCGTATTCGGTCATTTCAGGAGTAAAGAAAGTCTGGATCTGTTTCGGGAAACCATCGCTGTTCACCTCTACTTTTCTACCCAATAGTTCTACCGCGTTATTTTTTACTACCAGTGGTTTATAAGGTGCTATCACCGTGTTTTTTTGTGCCATGGTGGAGTTTAACCAACCCAGGCGGGTCATTTTCCAGGGTTCATCCACACCTCCGTTTTTGGCTAATGCCGGGTTTACTTTCAGAGATAATTGAACTTCTTTGGCCGTTTTGCCGTTGCTGATCGTAGCCTTACCGGTATAAACAGCCGCCGTTGCACTTGCAGGCACATCTACACCACACCATAGCGCCTGAATAGTCCCAGCTGCTACGTTTACTGTTTTGGTGAGCGGCGAACCATCATAAGCTGTACCACCTGTATTGATACAAAACAAAGCCGAAGCCGGGATCTTTTTACCACTCGCGCTTTTCAGGTCGCTGAAAGTAACTTTTACATTGTCAAGATTTTGCAGGGCGTATACACCTAGTTGGAAAGAGAAGTTTTCACCGCGCAATGCTGAGCCGGTATATTTACTTTGCGGACCAAGTTCTATCCAGCGCTGGGGCAGATCTTTGGTCATCCGGATAGAGTTCAGCCTATCCTCCGGAAAAACTAAAAACGATTCGCTTTTATGTTTAGCGATCAGCGCGTCCGTTTCATTTTTGGTGGCGATCACTTCCATCGGGTAAAAGCTATTGAAAGCACCTACCGACTGAAACTCTTTTACTGTGGCCGCCGGGATATTATTGCCCAGGCTGTTTAACCATGCAGGTGAGGCGGTATTTTCTGGTTTCAGATAGATACCTCGCGGATAGTTGGACTTGCCCTCGTTTTTATATGGCATGTAATACACAAAGTAAGTCCCCTTGCCCGATGTGGGTTCAAAAACCACTTCGCCGCTTTCACGGGTAATGGCGCCCAATTTTACATTGGTCACTTTTTGCTTGGTATGGGCATCCTCAATGATCACCCGTTTATTTTCCGGATCATTATCTCTCCTTCTCCATGGAATGAGCGCTTTGGCTGCCTTACCCATGCCGGTAAAAGTTAAAACTACCCGGTGGTTTCCCAACGAATCGGGCAGCCAGCAGCTTTTACAATTGGTATAAGGTATTTTTTGGGCTTGTGCCGCAAGAGCAGGTAGCAGGAAAATGAGCGCAAAGAGTTGTCTTTTCATAATTTCGTATAAATCACAGATATAAATTCAAAAAGAGGGTGTTACCCCTCCTTGTGTAATATTAAATAAAATATCTGTTTGCTGTATAGTGCCATACCTATAATGGCATGGCTTTTATGCTATGGATTTTGTGTAAGTTTTGGGTTATTATCAATTTCTGTTTGTGGGATAAAGAATACCACCCGCGGATCGGTAGGCGCTACCGTTTGCATAATATTGGTTGTTGGTGTGTTGTTGAGCGCGTGCGTACCCGGGTAATTACGTACCATAGGTAAGTTATTCCTGTACAGATCATAAGACCGCTGTCCTTCAAAAGCAAACTCCAGGCGACGCTCTTCCAGCACCGCGGCCAATACACGGTTAGCGGCCACATCGGTCAAAGTAAGCGTAGGTATGCCCGCCCGGGTACGAATGATGTTAACATCATCAAGAGCCGCCTGACTGTTGCCCAGTTTAGCGTTGGCTTCGGCACGGTTCAAATACATTTCGGCAAGGCGCAGGTATACCGGCGAACTCAGCGTTACTATACCTTCCTGAAAACTGTACTTGGTAATGTAATACATCGGTGTCTTGGGTGTCAATTTTGGATTGTATTGTAAAACACCTGCAATGGTGTATGGTGCAATGAAGCTATGGCGAAGGTCGTTAGGGTATTTATCCAGATCCTCCACATAAGTTTTTGAAGCGTACACCTCGCCCCAGCCGGTATTGCCTTGTCCACCGGGAGTGGTTAAAGAACTGGTACCATCCGGGCCCTGGCCACTGTAATACATAGAGCCGATAGCGCTAAAGCCCTGATCCTGCGTTTTTGTATACTTTATACAGAAAATGGTTTCCTTGTTGTTTTCGGGCACACCGCTAAAGTAGTTCTGATAATCACCGCCCTGCAATAAACCATAACGGCCAGAATTGATGACCAGGTTGGCATATTTAATAGCATTGGCATTATCATTCATGTATAAATAAACGCGTGATAATAATGCGTAAGCCACCTCTTTGGATGCATATACATTCTGATTAGCAACGGTCATCAGGTCGGCGGCTTTTAAAAGATCGGCCAATACCGCGCTGTATACATCTTTTACCGAACTACGCGCCGGAGCAATGTCGTTACTGGTTTCTACCAATATCGGCACACCCGGATTACTGCCGTTACCTTGTGTATATGGCCTGCCAAAAATACGTACGAGGTTAAATTCAGCCATGGCACGCAGGTAAAGATTTTCTCCTTTTAGTTGTTTTAAACTTGTTGAAGCGTTATCCGGGATAGCAGCTATGATCTTGTTAGCCGCTGCTACCAGGTGATAAGCCTGTTTCCAAAAAGCGGTAGCATGACCGCCTGTCGGGATATGATTATACCGGTAACACCTGGAAAGATCATCTGATGATGGTTGCCCCTGTGCTATATTATCACCAGGGTATTCCATCAGGAAATGCCCGCTTCTTACATAATCGGGGTTCCGGAGCACGGCATAATTACCAATGGTAGCCGTTGCTATATGCGAGGAATCGCCCAGGGCTACTTTTTCATCAATAGCGGTTGATGGCTCTACCTTTTTACAAGCACTCACTACAGATCCTAAAAGACCAACAATGAGCATTATTTTTATATATTTTAAAATCTTCATTTTCGTTTTTTTTAGAATCCAACATTCACACCGAACAATATTTTTCTGCTGATAGGGTATTTAAAGCTCGACGTACCTATATTACTGTTACTCAGGCTTACTTCCGGATCGGTTCCAGTAAATTTGGTGATCGTGAACAGGTTATCTCCGCTTACAAATATCCTGGCGCTCCTGATCTTTAAACTATTCAGCCAGGTTTGTGGTAACTGATAACCCAGGGTAGCGTTGCGCAGACGCAGGTAACTGCCGTTTTCCAGGTATCTTGATGAGGTAGAGTTAGAGTTATTATTCCCACCCTGTATGGCTTGTGGTTCAGTAGCTATATCGCCAGGTTTTTGCCAGCGTGTCCAGCCTTTGGGTGGCACCATAACATTATAACTGTCATATAAACCATCATTATCAAAATAAACACGGCTATCGTTATACACATAATTGCCGTAAACAAAATTAAAGAAGGTGCTTAACGAGAAGTTTTTGTAAGAAAAGGTATTGGTAATACCGCCGGTAAATTTAGGCGATGCCGATTTGCCGGTAAATTGTTTTGAAGCTGATGCCTGTGAGTAAACACTGGTTGTTTGTTTGGTTACGTTACCATTGGCATCGGTAACTAATTTTTCCCATAGTGGTTTACCATTTGCCGGATCAACGCCTGCCCATATCGGCATATACCACTCATTCATATCATGCCCTACAGCAATTGGCAAGGATGCTCCCGGCGATGCCATAGATTCCCCTGCATCTAGGGATAATACTTTGTTGCGGTTAAACGCGATGTTGAAATTGGTTTCCCATTTGAAAGCGCCGATAAGATTGCGGGAATTCACGTTGATCTCCAATCCCCGGTTACGTACCGAGCCTATGTTTTCAAATACATAGTTATACCCCGATGTTGCCGGTAATGGTTTCTGGAATAATAAAGCGCTTGATGTTTTTTGATAAACATCAATATTCACATCAATGCGGTTAAACAAACCCAGATCTAAACCAATATTGGCCGTTTTCATTTTCTCCCACGTAAGATTAGGATTCGCTTTTTGCGATGGATAAGAGCCTGGGGCACCATTGTAACTAGCCGACTGATCAATGCTATATAAACCCAATGCCGCGTAGTTACCAATTTCGGCATTACCGGTTGTACCGTAGCTTGCACGTAGTTTCAGGAAATTAATGGACTTTACGTTTTGCATAAAGTCTTCCTTGGTGAGTATCCATGAAGCGCCGCCCTGGTAAAAGTTACCACTTGGGTTGTTGCTGCCAAAGCGTGAAGAATACTCATGCACATATGAACCTACCAGGAAATATTTACCGGCATAGTTATAATCGGCCTGGCCCAGGTATTTACGGAAATTATACTCATCCACACCGCCGCTTGGGTTGCTGATAATATCCGTAGCGGTTGACATTACCGGGCTGCCCGCAGGCAGGCCTTTTCCGTTCAGGTACTGGTCATCATAATGATATTTCTGCCCTTCGCCAACTGCCAGCAAGGTTAAATTATGATTGCCGAAGCTGTTATCATATTTTAAGCGATTGGAAGTTAGTAAAGTACTGCTGAAATTACTGCTGTTATACAGCTCACCAGAGTTTGCCCCACCATCCTTGGTACGTGTATCATAATAAGTTTCATCACGGTAATTATACAACGTTACGCGGTTGTAAGTAGCAAAACTCAAGTGTTTGATTATGGCATAGTCTATATTAAAATCGCCGCTGGTGTTGAGGCTTTTGGCATTGGCAAAATTATATTGCAGGCCCTGCAAAAAGTTCTCTTTATCGCGGCCCACCCAGCCCGGATAAGTTCTGCCATCGGTTGGTGTGCCATCTGCATTATAAGCAGGGTCATACGGCATACTTAAATAAGCATCGTACAGCGCATTGCCGGTAAAAAGACTTGTGGGGTTATTATCCTTGTTATAAATGGTGTTCAGTAAAACGCTTAGCTTTAACTTATCGCTCAACTTAGTGGTAAGGTTTGAGCGCAGGTTGTAAGATGTTTTGGCATTATCAATTAATGTACCCTGCTCCTTGTAGTAATTACCCGAAATATAAAACTGTGTTTTATCGCTGCCGCCCGAAACAGAAACGGTGTGATTTTGTGTAACGCCGGTCCGGAAAGCCAGGTCGAGCCAGTTGGTATTATTTTTTAATACCGATGGGTCAACAGTAAGGAAGGTTTTTTGGTAATCATACAATTGCTGCGAATTCATTAGGTGAAACTTGCCAAATGTGGCGTTGTTAAAGCCAACCACCGAGTTTACATCAATTCTGGTTACGCCTGCTTTACCCTGTTTGGTAGTCACGATAATTACCCCGTTGGCTGCCCTTGAGCCATATAAGCCGGTTGCTGCAGCATCTTTCAATATCGTTACCGATTCCACATCTGTGGGGTTATAGGTGCCGCCGATATTACCGTCGACCACAATCAGCGGACTTGTACTCGCGCTGATGCTGCTGGCCCCGCGGATCAGGATATTGGCCCCTGCGGAGGGATCGCCAGAGCCGGACGATACGACTATACCCGGGGCTTTACCTTGTAACAGGCTAACCAGGTCATTCGAGGTAACATCCCTTAATTTATTACCGCTAACTACAGAAACCGAGCTTGACAGTTGCGATACCTGTTTAGATGAGTAGCCTACCACCACTACTTCGCTCAGCTTATTCAGATCTTCTTCCAGTACAACCGATACCTCATTTGATGAGCCTATGGTTACTTCCTGTGGTTTATAACCTATATAGGTTACCGTTAATACTCCCGATTTACCTTTAAGAGTTAATCGGAATTTACCATTGATGTCGGTTACAGCTGTGTTTTTATTTCCTTTTTCGGATACTGTAGCACCAATCGCGGGTACACCTTTGGTATCTTTTACGGTACCATTAATTACCGTTTGGGCGCTTGCCCAGGTGGGTAACATTACAAACAGATAACAGCAAACCAGTTTCAAAAAAGGACTAACACAGGAGCGTCCTTTTGAAAAAATACCTTGCATGAAATCCGGGCCAAGTTGTGAGTAAATTTTAATCATACATTGTTGGTGTTAATTAGTTGGTCAATAAATTTCCAGTCGGTTTTTTTATGTTTTTTTGGATATTGGAAATTAGAGATAAGGCCTAAACAAAGCAAAATTGCAACCCCTCAAACACCACGCAAACGTTTGTTTTACAAAAGACTAACCAACACAAACGTTTGATAAACAACAAAATACATAAGCACCCAAAAGAAAGACCATGCAGATAGCAGGCTTTTAGGTTTTACAGACTGATATAATTTGGAGTTATCATTCAAAAGCTTCCTGTTTTGGGCAACAGCGCAAAAACTTTTGATTTATGGCGATATAAACAACACATTTTTAAGGCAATAATTATGGCAAATTCGACCATCTTAGCGGTCAGTCTTCGTATTAATAGTGCCTTTGAGTAAAGGTGTTATATAATTATACACTTTCTCCATACTTTCCGCAGGGCTTTCGGCGGCGGTATGGATGATCAATTCTGGATTTGTGGGTACCTCGAACGATGAGCTGATCCCTGTAAAATGGATTATTTGATTGGCACTGGCCTTTTTATACAGGCCTTTAACATCACGCGCCTGGCAAACCTCCAGCGGGCATTCAATAAATACTTCTGTAAAGGATTGACCTATGATGGCTGACGCCAGGGCACGGTGTTTTTGCAGCGGGGTAATAAAGGAGCAAATGGTAATGATGTTGTTTTGTAGCATGAGCCTTGCAATTTCGGCGGCCCTGCGGATGTTCTCCTCCCGGTCATCTTCGGCGAAACCGAGGTCCTTATTAATACCCGATCGTAATACGTCACCATCCAGGCAAACTGCAAAAAAGCCGTCATTCTCCAGTTGCTGTTTTAATAAAAGAGAAATGGTTGTTTTGCCTGCACCGGATAACCCGTACAGCCAAACAACCATTCCTTTCTGATCAGGTATTCTACTCATTTTATGCCTTTTAGCCAGCTCTATAGAGAACCGCTTACTCAGGCAATTTAAAAATATTATTGCTACGATCAATATCCGGCAGTTGCCTGTCGGGATCAGCAATAACCGAGGTTATTTTTGATGTGGTATTACATTTCAATTTCCACTTAGCCCCTTTTTGCCACACCTCAACCGGGAGTTTGATCACTTGTGCCTTACCGTTCTGCTCGGTCACTTTTAAAGTTATGGGCAACGCCATTTCACCTAAATTCTCTATAGTGATCACGGCTCCGGCGGCTGGGTCATTTTTATTATATTTCACATCGGTAACCGCCTGATCAAGCTTCCAGGTGGTATAAAACCATTCCTTCCAGAACCAGTTCAGGTCTTCGCCGGCGGCATCATTCATCGTACGGAAAAAGTCCTCAGGTAAAGGATGTTTGTAGGCCCAGCGTTTAATGTACATATTGAAGGCATAATCAAACCTGTCGGCCCCTAAAACCTCATTGCGCAAAATATTCAGGGCCAGGGCTGTTTTATAATAATACTGACCGCCATCGTGCATTACTTCGGGCGGGGTCATCAGCGGGTCTTTCTCGCGCAGCAGACTCCGGGTCATACGTACGGCCACGCTGCTGGTATCGCCATATTCGCCATGGTTGAACCAGTTAGAGGCATAACCATTGATAAACGTGTTCATCCCTTCATCCATCCACATAAAGCGGCGCTCATTGCTGCCCACAATCATCGGAAACCAGTTATGGCCCATTTCATGGGTGATGTCATGCCACAGATCGTCCTTTTTGATCTGGTAACTACAGAAAACAATTCCCGGATACTCCATACCTAATGCCACGCCAGCCACCACAAATGCCGAGTGCCAGGGATATTCAAAATAATTTTTAGAGTAAAACTCGATGCTGTTTTTTAAATATTGCGCAGCCCGGCCATAACGATCATAACCACGGCTTTCAACCGGGTAAACCGCGTTGGCCAAACCCTTTTTGCCGCCCGGCAGGTTAACCCTTGCGGCATCCCAGATAAAGGCTTTGGAGGCCGACCAGGATACATCGCGGGTATTATGCATTTTATAATGCCAGGTTAACATACCTTCATGTTTTGGCCTGATGCCTGCCGTACCCACCTCAGCTTCGGTAATAATGTGTACCGAGCTATCGCTTTTGGCAGCTGCGGCCAGGCGCTTGTTTTGCTCCATAGTTAATACCTGCTGGGCGTTTTGCAGATCGCCGGAACCTGCTACGATCATATCGGCAGGTGCGGTGATGAAGTAATCGTAATTACCATACTCGCAATAAAACTCGCCGGTTCCTATATAAGGCAGGGTATCCCAGCCATTCACGTCATCATACACGCACATACGCGGGTACCATTGGGCCAGCTGGTAGATCACGCCTTGCTTAACCCCTAACCTGCCCATACGGTCGGCGCCGTAATGGGGTACATAGAAAGAGTAGTTTACTTTTACGTTGATTTGGTCGCCATGGGGTTTTACCACAAAAGGCAAACGCAATTGCATGCGGGTATCGGTAATGGTAGGCTTGATCACATAGTTTTTACCCATATAGGTAACCGAAACCGCGCCAATATCATAGCCTCCCTTGGTATAACCTTTGGCGTCGAAACGGTCGCCACTAAGCGGCGTTGTAGCAGCGCCGCGTGAATCGGGTTTAAACAGGTTCTGATCCAGCTGTAGCCAGAGGTAATTGAGTGTATCCTGACTGTTATTAGTATAACTGATGCTTACATTGCCTTTGATCAGGGTATCCTTTTCAACCAGCTCTGCATTGATCACATAATCGGCTTTGTTTTGCCAGTATTTGGGACCGGGTGCACCGTTTGCACTGCGAAACTCATTACCATTATAGGTAAAAAACGAATGATCGAATACCTGCAGTTCGTTATAAGCGGGTTTAGTTTGGGCAATAGCCAAAAATGGCGTCATGGCCATACAAAAGAGCCATAAATTAATGTGTTTATACTTCATGTTAGCGTTTAAATAGTCCCTGCATTTTAAGCGTACCGGAACATTTTGTAATTGTATTATACCAATGAAATTAATGATTAACTCAGGCTGCCTTAATAATTAATTTAACACAAACGTTTGTTATAACCTCAATTACTTTAAGATCAGTTAATTTTCAACAGCGATATTTTGCGGCCTGGTAGCTATAGATAACACCTACTTTACCTTGCACAAAAAGCCCGGATTAAGCAGTGAAACTTTATTATACAGAAAAGGTTCGCCACTGGGCATGGTCATTTTTGCACCACTGGATGTGGCTATGGCCTGCCCGGCGGCGGTATCCCACTCCATGGTTGAGCCATGGCGGTAATAAATATGCGCTTTCCCTTCGGCTATGAGGCAAAATTTGAGTGAGCTCCCCACCGTAATTGTCTCTTTAATGGGATATTGATTCAATACTGCGGTTTCTTCGGGCGAGGCATGTGAACGGCTGCCGGCGGCTATCCAGTTGATGCTGGTTGTATCCGCATGCAGCCGGACAACTGAACCATCGTGACTTTCTTTCCAACTACCGATGTTTTGACCTCCATAGTATAGTTCGCCGGTAACGGGAATATAGATGATGCCTAAAACCGGGGTGTGTTTATGGATAAGCGCGATGTTGACGGTAAACTCCCCATTATGCTTGATAAACTCCTTCGTGCCATCCAGCGGGTCGACACACCAGAAATAGGGCCAGTTTTTTCGGGTTTCGTAGGGAATATCCTTGCCTTCCTCAGAAATAATGGGGATATACGGTGTTAAGGTGGTCAGGGCATTGAATATCACCTCATGCGACAGCTTATCGGCAGCGGTAAGCGGTGATTGATCGTCTTTAAGGCTGAGCCCGATATTTTCGGGCGATAGGTTATAGATACTGAGTATAGCTGCTCCTGCTTCCCTGGCTATTTGGTTGACGCTGGTTAGATCAATAGGTTCCAGATCCTGGTAGGTAAAAATCATTTTGGTAGATGTGCTGTTTTTAATGACTGGATAAATATGTAGCAAATTATAGTTTTTATCCCGTTAGCACATCGCTTTTTTTATCAGCACATCATAATGACACGTTTTATGACCGCCATAGCCCGGGGGCGAATCGTCCCGCGCAAGCAAATTCAGGACTTCGTACTCAAAACTTCCGATCCCTCGTTGATCTTTTTCACGTATAGCTCATCTACCAATATCATCACAATAGCCAATAGTGGCACGGCCAGTATAATACCCAGCACACCCGAAAGCGTGCCCATCAGTACCTGCGATAATATGGTAAGTGCCGGCGGCAGATCGATCATCTTTTTCTGGATGAGTGGGGTTACAATATTGCTCACTATGGTTTGTGAAACTATATAGATCAACGCTACAATGATGGCCGTATTGGTGCCTATCGTGAGCGCCAGCAGTACCCCGGGTATCATGGCGGCCAGAGAACCAAAATTGGGGATTAGTTTCAGCAGGCCCGTGAGCAAAGCAAGCACCAGCGCTACCGGGATGCTCATAATACTTAAACCTACACCTATCAAAATAAACACCAACATCATAGATAGCATCATGCCCTTGAGCCAGCCTTTGAGCGCCATACTGATCCGATCGATCACGCAGCGGCCCAGTTCCTTACGGTCTTCCGGGATCAGTTTAATGATACCATCCTTATACAGATTAGGGTTAGCTGTAAAAAACATAGCCAGGAACAGGATCACATATATATTGCCCAGGACACCAAAACTGGTATTGAAAAACTGTTTGGCGGTGGCAAACAGCTTGTCAGAATTATCATCCGAAAGGTATAGCAGCACCTTATTGCCCAACGGATATTCAGACAGTTTTTCTTTAACGGTATTCACCGTTTTGGGGAGCGAATCGCTCAATACAGTGATCTGCTTGGAGATCTTGGCTCCCATAAACCAAAATAAAACCGTAAGGATAATAAAAGTGCCCGCTACAGAAATGATCATGCAAAGTCGCCTGCGCCATTTGGTTTTGCGTTGTATCATATCGCCCAGGCCATGAAAATAAACCGATACCAGCGTGCCTGCCAGCACCATGAGCAATACGTTAAACGCTACCCGCGCTATCAGAATCACCACCACCAACAGGGCAACGATGGCCACCGTGTGCCACACCTTCTGAATATAGGTAAGTTCTTTTTCGACGGTTTCTTTTGCAGGTTGTTTGTAATTTTGGGCCATACGGTTTCTTAAAAGTTAATTCACATTTACATTACAATAATTAAACATAAAAGTTTTCTTGACGGCATCACACATTTATATAAGCCATATGGAGTACATGACCGCCGCCGCTATGTTTTTAACTATATTTGCCACAGGCCATGTGCCTGCATTTCAATAGCTGTGATGAACTATACCGAACCACAACTCCGAACCATTAATGTAATACGCTACGTTACCCCCCTGCGCGAAGGCGGTTCCTTACCGGCCATTGCCGAGGGTGACGACGAGTTTTTATATGTACTTAAGTTCCGCGGGGCAGGCCAGGGCGTAAAGGCCCTGATAGCCGAGCTTATTGGCGGCGAAATTGCCCGCTTGCTGGGTTTACGTGTACCCGAACTGGTATTCGCCAATCTCGACCCAGCCTTTGGTCGTTCAGAAGCCGATGAAGAGATACAGGACCTGCTCAAATTTAGCGTCGGCCTTAACCTGGCGCTGCATTACCTTCAGGGCGCTATAACATTCGACCCGGTGGTGACCACCCTCGATGCAAAAACGGCTTCGCAGATTGTGTGGCTGGACTGCCTGCTTACCAATGTGGATCGTACCCCGCGCAATACCAATATGCTGATGTGGCACAAGGAACTTTGGCTGATTGATCATGGCGCATCCTTGTATTTTCACCACTCCTGGTATAACTGGGACGAGCAGGCCATACGCCCCTTCATGCCCGTAAAAGATCATGTGCTGTTGCCCCAGGCTTCAATGCTTGATGAGGTTGATGCTGAGTTTTCTGCTATCCTGACCGACGAGCGCATCCTGGCCATTGTTAATCTGATACCTGACGAATGGCTTACCGACGATTCGGAAAACGGTACACCTGCCGAACGTCGCGATGTTTATTACCGTTTTTTAACCACACGCGTAGCCGCGTCTGAGAATTTTGTAAAAGAAGCACAACATGCAAGAGCCATACTTATTTGAGTACGCCGTAATACGCGTTGTGCCGAGGGTGGAGCGCGAGGAATTTATCAACGTAGGTGTAATTGTCTTTTGCCCCAAACAGAAATTTTTAAAGGTGCGTTTTGTGTGGAATGAGGGCCGCATCAGCGCGCTGGCTCCCGGCCTGGATCTGGATTGCCTTAAAGATAATATCAACTCCTTTGAAAGGATCTGTCATGGCGATAAACATGCCGGCCCTATAGCCCAACTGGATCAGCCTTCCCGTTTTCGCTGGCTTACGGCTACCCGCAGCACCGTGGTACAATCATCAAAAGTACACCCCGGTCTGTTATTGGATGCCGAAGCTACTTTGAATAAATTGTTTGCCCAGTTGGTGGCATAAGCTATTCATTATACTTTATTCCACACACCTCATTGCGAGGAACGAAGCAATCTCTACGCAAGCAAGTCAACTATTCACGCTGCTCTGTATAGTTTAGGGATTGCTTCGTTCCTCGCAATGACGCTTGGGAGAAGACCGGAATTAAAAAATCCCATCTTCTCTTACATCGTCGCCACAACCGCTTTTTTCTCTTTTACCTCTATCCAGGGATAACTAAACGTATAATCGCCTGAGCCAACACTGACGGTAATGCCGTCATCAACAGCGTGAGCCGTATCAGGGCGTATGGGTTTGCCATCGAGTTTTACCTCTCCGGCATGCGCCTTGGGCAGGATTACATCGGCTGTGGTATTGGGTGGTATGGTCACATGCACCTGTATGGTACCATTGCTTACCTCCCAACCCGATAACACCTGTCCGTACATACTCTGAAAAGTGACTTTGGCAAAATTGATCTTTTGATTAGGCTCCGGCTTAATGATAATATGTTTATAACCGGCCTTACCCAATTGTAAACCTGCCATTTGCTGATACATCCAGTCGCCAACGGCACCGTAGGAGTAATGGTTAAAGGAGTTCATGCTTTTATCCTCAAAAGTGCTATCGGTTTTGATGCCATCCCAGCGCTCCCAGATAGTGGTGGCCCCCATTTTTACCGGGTACAGCCATGATGGATACGTTTTTTGCAACAGCAGATCATAAGCTACATTGCTATACCCGTTTTGCGACAGTACCTGGCATAAATAAGGAGTTCCCAGGAAGCCGGTAGACAGGTGGTTGTTACGGCTGCGCACATCCTCAACCAGGTAAGCGGCGGCTTTGGCTTTGAGACTATCGGGCACCAGTCCAAACTTCAATCCCAGCACATAGCCGGTTTGCGAGTCGGCAAAAATTCGACCAGTTGGGGTAATATAATTACGAACAAAGGCTTTTTTAACCTGCTCATATATCCCCTTGTAGTATTTTTCGTCGGCACTATTACCAAGTACACCAGCTGATTCACTTAGTAGTTTGGAGGAGTAAGCATAGAAAGCGGTAGCGATCAGATCGGGATTGGTATAACCATTGGGTTCCGAAAAATCATAAATACCCGGGCGGTAAAAGAGCCAATCGCCAAAAACGCTGCCGTTATGCCAGATGTATTTATCGCCAGATTTTTTGATGATATAATCCACATAGGCCTTCATGCTGGGATATTGCGTTTGCAGGATGCGTTTATCGGCATACACCTGGTACATAGTCCAGGGCACAATAACCGATACATCGCCCCAACCCGCAGAGGTGGTTTGGTTGGTTTGCAAAATATCGGGTACCACAAAAGGTATTCCACCTGCCGGGAACTGATCGGCAGCTACATCCTTCATCCATTTGGCAAAAAATGGCGCTACCTGCATATTAAAGGCGGCAGTGCGCGAAAATACCTGCGCGTCGCCCGTCCAGCCCAGGCGCTCATCGCGTTGCGGGCAATCGGTCGGGATATCCAGGAAATTACCTTTCTGCCCCCATTGGATATTATGCTGCAGCTTGTTGATCATGGTATCGGAGCAGGTAAATTGCCCGGTAACCGGCATGTCTGAATGTATGACTACGGCTGTGAAATTCTCCGGCTTCAATTCGCCAGGGAACCCTTCTACCGCAATATACCGGAAACCCATAAAGGTAAAATGCGGCTCAAATACTTCCTGGCCGCCGCCTTTAAGGGTGTAATTGATAGTTGCAGCTGCCGCACGCAGGTTGGCGGTGTAAAACTCTCCGAATTTATCCAATACCTCGGCATGGCGAATCTTTACGGTTTGCCCGGCACTGCCGTTTACTTTTAAGCGTACCCAGCCAGTGAGATTTTGTCCAAAATCAATAATTTGTGTGCCTTTGGGGCTTTTAAATATGGCAATGGGTTTGATCTCCTGTATTTTGTGAACGGGTACGCTTTGTACCCCTACCAGTATCTTGTTATCAAAGCTGGCTAAATCAACGGGTTCCCAGCTGCTATCATCAAAACCTTTGGCAGTCCAGCCGCTTTTTTCCATGCGAGCATCATAGGTTTCGCCATCGTAAATACCATCACTACGTATAGGGCCTTCTTTGGTACCTTTCCATGAACCATCGGTATTGATGTTTTGTACCGTACCATCGGCATAGGTGATCTGTAACTGGCATAACAGGCCAAGTTTTTTGCCCCAGAAACCCCATTGATTGATATAGCCTGTAGTTCCGCGGAACCAGCCGTCGCCAAGCATGGCGCCTATTACATTATCACCTTGTTGTAGCATAGCGGTAATATCATACACCTGGTATTGCAGGCGCTTTTTATACTCCGTCCAACCGGGAGTGAGTATCTGATCGCCTACCTTTTTGCCATTTAGATATAATTCATATAAACCGTGCGCCGTAGCATAAGCCCTGGCCGATACGATCTTTTTAGATACGCTGAACTGTTTACGAAGCATGGCTGCCGGTATTTTGCGCAGAGGCTCTTGTTTGGGTTCAACCCAGGTGGCCGTCCAGTCGGCAGGTGATAACATACCCGTTTCAAAATAAGCAGACTTGCTCCAAGCTGATGCGTGGTTATGATTATCCCAGACCTTTACCTGCCAATAATAGCGGGTAGCAGGTTTTAGTGGAGTTCCTGCATAGGTAATGAGTATAGAGGAATCGGCGTTTACCTTTCCTGTATTCCACACTGTTTTAGGCGAGGAAAAGGACGCGTCTGTTGCCACCCGTATATTGTAGGCCTGTTGCAGGGTGCTGCGCTGAGAAGCATTGATCTTCCAGCTGAGGCGCGGGTTTACGATATCGATACCTACGGGATTGTTGAGGTATTCGCAGGTTAAACCATCGGCGGCCGGATTTTGTGCCATGCACATAACCGGCAAAAACAAAAAGAGATAAAAGAGTATAGGTTTCATTGATGATAATTGGTAATTCAATGATATCAATTGCGTTTTGAGACGGCAACCCTGTCTGTCTTTATTACGGTTTTAAATCTATTTTTTTCTTTTTCATCTCTAAAAAAAAACCTGCTGACATAGGGCTGTCACCAGCTGTTTGTTACTTTGAATCATCAAACAAGAACAGTAAATATTTAAAACGATAAGTCATGTCAACCATCGCCGAATTACTAAAAGAAATGGAGCTGGAAGCTCAAACCACCCGTAAAATGCTGGCCATTATACCCAACGATAAATATGAATGGCAACCGCATGAAAAGAGTATGACCGTGCAACGCCTGGCCAATCACATTGCCGAAATACCAGGCTGGGTAACCATGGCACTTACTACAGATGAACTTGATCTGGCGCATAATCCTTACAAATTTGAACCCCATAACAATACAGAGGGCGTATTAGGATTTTTTGAAAAATCATTGGAAAGCGGAAAAACACATCTAGCCCAAGCCAGTGACGAAGATCTGGAAAAAAGCTGGACCCTGCGTTACGATGGTAAATTAATAAGCGTAAGAACCAAAGCCGAAGTGATCAGAATGGCTTACTCGCAAACCGTGCATCACCGTGCACAAATGGGTGTTTACCTGCGCTTGCTGAATGTACCTATACCGGGCAGCTACGGCCCAAGTGCCGACGAAGGCGGCTTTTAACAAAACCTGCATCAACCGTGAAAAACAAAAAAGCCATTGTTAAATAACAATGGCTTTTTGCATGAGGTATAATTAATACTAATGCCTGTGTTTTGATAAATTGCTTACGTTAATTTCTTCCAGAAAACCATCTTCATTGATGGCATAGCGGGCATACTCGGTATTGGTATCAATCTTGTAAACAGGTTTTGATCTTTTCCTGAACTTTTTTCGCACAACCAATAACGGAAGAATGATTACGGCAAGCAGGGCGGTAACTTCTAATAAAATAATATACATGACTCTTTCTTAATAAATTTGCTTGAAGACGCTGGTTATCAACAGCAAACAAGATGATAATTACCCTGCTTCTGATCAATCCACCGACTAATAATCACACAGCTAATTATGTGCCATAATTTCTACTAACACAAAATATTGCATTTTTATTATGATCTGGGTTATAAATAATTGGTTAAAAAGGTCGTTAACCGCAGGTGGGCTGATTAACAATGTATTAAGCATTAATGCACATTAACGGCAAAATAGCAGTGTACATGTATAAATTGGCTATACACAACAGAAAGTTACCGTGCTGTTGCAACGGTACATAGTTACTTACTTTTATTTTATTTAGCAACAAAAATTTCAAAATGATAGGGCTGTATCATTTTGAAATTCAAGCTTATAAATTGTAAAATAGTGTAGCATTTTTGCCCCAGAACAAGTCTTGCTCTGTTGCCGATAATCTTGAGCAATAATTATTTACCACCTGCATGGTGCCTTCATAACCACCAGCCAGGAGGCATACGGGCCAGTCGGATCCAAACATTACCCGATTGATGCCAAAAGCATTGAACACCACATCCAGGTAAGGTGTAAAATCTTCGGTTTTCCACAACTTCCAGTTGGCTTCGGTAAGCATGCCCGATACCTTGCAGTAAACATTGGGGTGTAAGGCTAAAGCCAGGATATCTTTTTGCCAATCATTAATATGTTGATCTTTAATATGAGGTTTGGCCAAATGGTCGACCACAAATTTTTGATCGGGGAAACCTCCGGCCAGTAATTCGGCGTAAGGAAGGTGCTCAGGGTATATCAGTATATCATATGTATAGCCGTACTTTTGCAAACTGGCTATACCTTTCTGAAAGCGCGGTTGCAGCATATACTGCCTGTCAGGCTCCGATTGTAAAATATGACGAAAGCCTTTCAGCAGATTAAATTGTTTAAAATACTCCAACCGCTCTTCCAGGTTATCCGCTTTCAGATCAACCCAGCCTACTACACCTTTTACAAAAGGGTTAGCAGCTGCCATCTCCAGCAGGAATTGTGTCTCCTGTTCGGACTGATCGGCCTGAACAGCCACACAACCGTCAATGCCGTTCTGTTGTAATACCGGCAGCAGATCTGTTGGTAAAAAGTCACGTTTGATCACCAGCATTTCATCGTTGATCCAGCTATCACGAACCGGGTCAAATATCCAGAAATGCTGGTGCGCATCAATTTTAGGCATAAGCTACCACGTTTTGTTTTGATTCGCCAAGCCCATCGATGCCCAGTTCCACCACGTCGCCTGGTTTTAAATAAAATGGCGGTTTCATACCCAGGCCAACACCGGCAGGTGTACCTGTTGAAATGATATCGCCCGGCAGCAGCGTCATGAACTGGCTGGTATAGGAAATCAAATGGGGCAGGTTAAAAATAAAGTTTGATGTAGTACCATCCTGCAATGTTTTACCGTTCACCTTTAACCATAAACGCAGGTTATGCGGATCGGCAATTTCATCAGGTGTGGCCAAAAACGGACCAAGCGGCGCGAAGGTATCGCAACCTTTTCCTTTATCCCAGGTGCCATTACGTTCTAATTGAAACTCACGCTCCGATACATCATTATGCAGTACATATCCGGCTACATAGTTCATCGCATCAGCTTCATCAACATAAGACGCCTTTTTACCGATCACTACGGCCAGCTCCACTTCCCAATCGGTTTTTACAGAATTTTTGGGGATCACGATATTATCATTCGGGCCAACAATGGCGGTAGTAGCCTTCATGAATATCACCGGCTCGGGTGGCAGGGGCGCGTTGGTTTCTTTAGCATGATCGGCATAATTTAAGCCAATGCATACAATTTTTGAAGGACGCACTATCGGGCTGCCTAAGCGTATGCTATCAGCAACCTCGGGGAGTTGTTTATCTTTTATAAAAGCGGCCAGGCGTGCCACACCATCAGTCGCAAAAAACTGTTCGGTGTAATCCTCGCTAAAGGCAGAAACATCATATTTTTTATCGTTAAGGATCACTCCTGGCTTTTCTTGTCCAATTGCGCCAAATCGTATCAGCTTCATATTGTTGTGGTATTGTTTTTTAAAGGTTAGTTGTTCAAAGTTATAAATCCACCATCGATAGGATAATCGGTGCCGGTGATAAAGCCTGCCTCGTCTGAGCAAAGATATAGAGCAAGGGCGGCAACTTCTTCCGACCGCCCCATCCTGCCGATAGGCTGACTCTTGGATAGCTTTTCAAAAATCTCATCCTCTTTACCGGCGTAGTTTTTGGCTATAAAACCATCCACAAACGGCGTATGGATACGTGCAGGTGAAATACAGTTACACCTGATGTTATCATGCAGGTAATCGCGCGCTACAGAAAGCGTCATGGCATGTATAGCACCTTTACTCATTGAATAGGCAAACCTGTCGGTAATACCTACGCTGGCCGCTATAGAAGCAGTATTCAAGATCACGCCTCCACCATTAGCTTTCAACGCCGGGATCACCGCGAAAAGGCAGTTGTAGGCACCCTTTACGTTCACGTTAAATACGCGCTCAAAGTCTTCGGTACTGGTATTATCGGCCTTGCCAATGTGGGCTATGCCCGCGTTATTGATCAGAATATCGATCTTACCTATTTTGTTGAAAGTATCTACTACCTGTTGCTGCTTGCTTACATCACAGGCATAGCCGAAGGCTTTTCCGCTGGCTGCTTCAATTTCGCTTACAGTTTCGGCCGCGGCCTTGTCATTTAATTCGATGATGTGAACGGTAGCACCTTGCTGCGCAAATAATACCGACATGGCTTTACCTATGCCGCTGCCCCCGCCTGTGATCACTACCGATTTATTGGTTAGTTTAAACATGTTACTCTAATATAGATTTATCCAATATTTTGTCATCCTGAACGGAGTGAAGGATCTGTTAGCGGACTATTCATATATACCAATAGATGCGTCACTCCGTTCAGCATGACAAATTTATAATTATAAAAAGGCATCTGTCAGTCTGAGCTTGTCGAAGACTCGCGCGGAGAGGCCTTTGCCCACCATGCTTCGACGAGCTCAGCATGACACCCTATTTTATGCTCCGTCTTACAACGACACCCCTCTTTTCCAGGGTATAAAATCATCCTGACCTAGTTTTACCGATTTGGGTTCAACCTCGCCGCTGGCCAGTTGGATCACATAATTTAATATACGTTCGCCAGCCTGTTGAATGGTTTCTTCACCTTCGATGATTGTCCCGCAATTAATATCGATAATATCCGGCATACGTTCAAACATAGCCGTATTGGTTGATAATTTTACTACCGGGGTGATCGGGTTTCCGGTAGGCGTACCCAAACCTGTGGTAAACAAAACGATATTAGCACCAGAACCTACTTCGGCAGTAGTACTTTCCACATCGCTGCCTGGCGTACATAACAGGTTTAACCCTGGCTTGGTTACTTTTTCGGGATAATCCAATACCGCCGCAACCGGCGATGTACCACCTTTTTTGGCTGCTCCTGCCGATTTAATGGCGTCGGTGATCAAACCATCGCGGATATTACCGGGTGATGGGTTAGCGTAAAAACCTGAGCCGTCGGCCTCCGCACGGGCGTTGTAGGTGGTCATCAGTTGCATAAAGCGATTGGCTGTTTCTTCGTCGACACAACGGTCGCTCAGTTCCTGCTCCACGCCGCAAAGCTCCGGAAACTCGGCCAATATCACCGAACCGCCCATAGCCACCAGCAAATCGGACACATAACCCAACGCAGGGTTTGCCGAAATACCCGAAAAGCCATCAGAGCCACCGCATTCCAAACCAATACACAATTTAGATAATGGCGCCGGCTGACGCTGATTTTGATTAGCCTGTACCAAACCGGCAAAGGTTTGCTTTAGCGCCTGTTTCAGCAACTCACTCTCGGTACCTACTTTTTGCTGCTCCAGCACCACCATTGGTTTGCTGAAGTTGGGATCGCGTTTGGCTATTTCGGCTTGTAAAATACTCACCTGCGCATGTTGGCAGCCTAAACTTAAAACTGTTGCACCTGCCACGTTTGGGTGGGTAATATACCCGGCGATCAGTCCACACAACGCGTCAGAATCATCCTTTGTACCTCCGCAGCCCATGCTATGGTTCAAAAATTTAATGCCGTCGATGTTTTTGAACAGTCGTTTAGAGTCCGCTTTTTCTGCTGATGCCTGGATATCGGCATTCAATATTTCTTCAACAGATTTACCTGCCTGGTAAAGCTCCATCAGTTGCTCAACATCGCCATCATAGCTTTTGGCTTTTTTGTAACCCAGTTTATCAACCAGGGCTTCTTTTAATACGTTGATGTTACGGTTTTCGCAAAATACCAACGGCACTACTATCCAGTAGTTGGCAGTACCAACAGAGCCATCGGCACGGTGGTAACCATTAAAGGTTTTACTGTCAAAGTTACGGGTATCTGGTTGGTGCCAACTTAATTTGCGCTCGCCCAGACGAAATCCGTCAGAGGCGTGGTGCACATTTTGCGTGCTCAGCAAACCGCCTTGTGGTATGGTACTGGTGGTTTTACCCACCAGTACGCCATACATGTAAATTTCCTGACCGGTTTTCAGTTCATTGATCGCGAATTTGTGTTTCGCGGCAATACGATCGGCTAAAGTAAAGGTGTTACCCTCAAAAGTGATCGGTGTTCCCTGCTCCAGGTTTTGCAGGGCTACCAGCACATTATCATGCGGGTGTATCCTTAAAAATGTTTCTTTTTGTATTGACATTATATCCTAAATTCTAAACTCTAAATCCGAAGTGCTAAAACCTTACGATTAGGGGGCTTATCCGAATTCTGTTACCTTAATTAACTAAAGTTAATTCAATTACAGGTATTTCGTAATTTGGTTTTTTAACCGGCAGGGTTAATTCTACATCCTGCCCTGCGGTTTTACTTAAAAGCTCTGAATGATCATTTAAAAACTGCGCGTATTTAATTTTACCAACATAACCCGGCAAGGTTAATTTGCCATCTTTAGGATAATCAAACACGTGCACATATAAACGACCGTTCACTTTATTATAAGTTAGTTTGGTACCTTCTGGTATCTTATAACTATCGGGCGCAAAGGTACAGTTATAAATAGACTGGCTGTTGGCATGCATCCAGTGGCTCAGGCTATCCAACGCGTTGGTTGCGCGGTAGTCAAACTCTCCGCGGCCGGTTGGACCAACGTTCAGTATCAGGTTACCACCGTTACTGGTGGAGGTGATCAACAGGTCAAGCAGCTGACGATGAGTTTTCCAGGTGTTTTCATCACGATAGTAGCCCCATGAACCAGAAAATGTTTGACAGGTTTCCCAGGTTTTACCACGGTACTTAGCCAGTTCGGCAGTACTCACCTGCTCGGGGGTTTCAAAGTCGGCGCCGTCTTTATACTCTTCCAAATTCAGGCGGTTATCGACAATGATGCCCGGCTGTAATTTACGGATCAGCTTTAATAGTTCCACAGAACCCCACTCATCCTTACCTTTACCGTGACCATCTTTACGTGGGAACGAAAAATCAAGCCAAAGGATATCAATTTTACCATATTTAGTTAACAGCTCGGTGATCTGATCACGCATGTACTGACGATATTTGGCCATATCGCGGTTCTTGTTTAAAGCGGCATAAGAAGCATCGCTTTTATCTTTTGGCGATTGCGGGTGGATCTCGTCAATAGTGTAATCCGGGTGGTGCCAATCAAGCAGGGAATAATAAAAACCTACTTTGAGGCCTTGCCCGCGGAAAGCGTTTACATACTCGCGCACCAGGTCGCGTTTGGCTTTGGTATTGGGTGCCTTGTAATCAGTAAATTTGGAGTCGAACAGGCAAAAACCTTCGTGATGTTTGGTGGTTAATACCGCGTATTTCATACCCGCTGCTTTGGCTTGCCTGGCCCATTTTTGCGGATCGAACAGATCGGGGTTAAACTGATCGAAATATTTTTGGTAGCCCGCGTTATCAATCTTTTCATTATGCTTTACCCATTCATGCCTGGCCGCGCCTGAGTACAGGCCCCAGTGAATAAACATCCCAAAACGATCGTCCGTCCACCATTCCATACGTTTTTGTTTCTGGGCATCGGTTTCGGTACCGATCATTTTTTGCGCGAACACCGGTGACAGGGACAGGAGCACCAGCGCGAATAGCAATTGAGTTCTCTTAAGCATAATTTATTTAGTTTGAATTGGTTACAAGGCAAATATTTTATCCATCAAAACCCATTTTTCGCCATTAAGTGCTCCCTTTACCGGCTGCTGATATTTCCACATCAGCGTTTCCCATTCCTGTACTTTCATATTGGCAGCATCCGCAGCGGCTTTCTTCTCAAAACTGAAGTTATCATCGGTTTCCATGATCATAAATAAACGCACATCAAAACGATAGATCTCCATATGAGTGATACCCGAATCGACAATACTTTTACGGATCTCGGGCCAGATGGCTTCGTGATATTTTTCGTACCCGGCAATCAGGGCTTCATCATCAACCAAATCAAGTGTTAAGCAATATCTGTGGGCCATAGCTATATTATAAAAGCTGGTTAAATTGGTAATACAAAGAAATAAGGTTTGGCTGTAAATAGTTATCCCAAAATCGTCAAAGTGTTAAGCTTTTTTGGCATGGGTTTATGGGAGTAAGGATTTGGTGAGCAAAGAGCAAAGACTAAAAAAAAACAGGCTAATTAGTTCGCTCCCGATGGGAAGAGTATGATAAATTTTGTCATCCTGAGGAACGAAGGATCTATTCGCCGGGCGTATCGCACTATAGATGCTTCACTCCTTTCAGCATGACAAATTCTATTTCAGTAATAAACATTTAATAATTATAAACCAATCCGCTTCCAATAAATCATGGTAGCGGTTAAACCTCCGTGTGGTTTCAGGGCATAATCGGGAATGATACCGGTTAAAGTAAATCCTTGTTTTTCATACAAGCCCGAAGCTCCTTCGTCCTGAGCGGTATCAAGCACCAATAAGCTGCGATTATGTTCAACAGCCAACTGTTCGGCGGCTTGTAACAGGGCTTTGGCTATACCCCTGCCACGGTAGTTGATGCGGGTCATCATTTTGGCTATTTCGGCGCGGTGCGGCTGGTTGGGCGGCAGGCTAAGCACCAGGGTTACTGTGGCTACCAGTTCATCACCATCAAAAGCACCGAGAATGATGCGCTCACCACGATCAACAGCTGCTAATGAGCTTGTCCAAAAGTTGATGGATTCGACTGGACTTAAAGGATGCATAAAACCAACCGAACCTCCATTGGCTACCACTTCAATTAGCATAACGCTGAGGGCTATAATATTTTCTGGCCTGTTGTTTAAGGGTTTTATTTTGATGTTGGGCATAGTGTTACAATGTATTCAAATACGAAAAGCCTCACCTAAATCCTCTCCAAAGGAGAGGACTTTACTCTGCAGCTTTCTATCCCCTCTCCTTTGAAGAGGGTTGGGTGAGGTTACTCATTCCTCAATGACGATGTTGGATTAGTAAGCGCGGCCCTGAACGTTAAATAAAACGTGGTAGCTATAGCTATAACTACCAGCGCGAATACCGGCAGTACAAACTGCCACCAGGTAAGCGTTACTTTAAACGCGTAGTGGTTAAGCCACTGGCTAATAAAAATATAAGCTACCGGCAATGCAAACAGACTTGATATCAGTATCAGTTTCACTACATCCCAGGTAAGCAGCGAGATAATGCTTTGTACCGATGCGCCCAAAACTTTGCGTACACCTATCTCTTTGGTACGGCGTGCGGCCGAGTAAGCGGTTAAGCCAAACAGCCCAATACAGGCAATAAATATAGCCAGTGAGGAAAACAGTGTGAACACATGTCCAAACTGTGTTTCCTGGTTGTACTGGCGGTTATAAAAATCGTCCAGGAAAAAGAAATCGAATGACGACTCCGGGAAATTATCGTTCCAGGTGGTTTTAATATGATCTACCATCTGGGCCATATTGTTTTGGCTTACTTTAATTGAAAAATAATCGGCGGGTATCCATGACAAGGTCGGGTCCATAAATAATATCACCGGGGTATATTTTTGCTGCAACGATTGCTGATGATAATCTTTGATAACACCGATCACCTCATCAGGGTGACTGTCGACCGTTTCAATCCATACTTTTTTTCCAATAGCATCCTCCGCTGAGCTAAAACCAAACTGCCGCACTGCCGATTCATTTAATACCACACCAATGGAATCTGCCGGGCGACTTTTATCAAATGCCCTGCCCGCAATTAGCTGCATACCATAAGCCTGCATAAAGTCATGATCAACCTTTAGCATCTCATAAGTACGTTCTTCAGATTTTGGCGCGCCGAAACGCCTGTTGGCCAAAAACCAACGAACCTCCCTGCCCGGCACAGCACCCGAAAGCGTAACCGCCTTTACACCAGGAAAGCCCTGCAGCGTATTTTTAAAACTGCTGATCTTTTGCGCGTAATTACTGGTATTTACCGGCGTTTTGATCACAATGGTTTGGTTAATATTTATCCCGGTATTTTGGCTGCTCATGTAAACAATTTGCCGGTAAACCGCAAAGGTGCCTGCTATAAGCAGTACCGATGCCATAAACTGAAAAGCCACCATTCCCCGACGCAGTAATATCCCGCTTTTTGAAAATGCGAATCGCCCTTTGAGCACCGCTATCGGTTTTAACCGAGCCAGTACCAGAGCCGGGTAAATACCGGATAGTAAAATGCTCCCTAAAAAGACAGCTCCTACTCTCAGAAATAAAGCACTGTTAAATAAAAGGCCATAGGTATTACTGTCAGATAAATAATGTAACAACCCATAGCGCGCACCCAACACCAGTATAATACCCACCAAAAGGGCAGCTATATTAATGATGAACGACTCTGTTAAAAACTGCAGAATAAGCTGTGACGCGTGCGCTCCACTCACCTTGCGGATACCTACTTCGCGCGCACGATCAACTGATTTGGTGGTTGCCAGGTTAATATAATTGATACAGGCTATCACCAGGATAACGAAGGCTATGATATTTAAAAAATTAACCGCGAAACGGTTACCCTTTACCTCTATTTCATAAGGTTTGGCCGGGTTTAAATGGATATCCGCAAGAGGTATCAACTTTACCGCCCATTTGAGTTCCTTTAGTGATGGACCTGTTTTATACCGCTCGGCCAGGGCCGGAAATTTGGCTTCTACCGACTGAGTGCGGGCGCCAGGGTTCAACTTTACAAACGTGTAGCTTTCATGCTGGTACCAGAAATTCTGGATAAACTTGGATGAGGTGCTCCAGGATATCAGGAAATTAAACTGCATGGTGGAGTTGGCCGGAATATCTTTAAAAACGCCAGTAACCATACAGTGATATTTATCGCCAAGCGTACTTACATCCAGGAACTTGCCTATAGCATCAGCACCACCAAAATATTTTTTGGCTGCCGATTGCGATATCGCTATGGTGTTAACCTCTTTAAGTACGGTTAATGGGTTACCCTTTACCAGCGGATAGGCAAAAAAGCTAAAGAAGTTGCTATCGGCAAAGCAAACATGCTCTTCCCGGTACTTGGTGTTTTCATATTTCACCACCCTTTCTGAATTGGCCCAGCTGATCCTGGCGTAAGAAGCAATCTCGGGGAAATTAGCTTTCATGGCCGGAGCATATCCATTGGTGCTGGTTGGCCAGCTATCGGTAAGTTCCTGACCACGGTAAAACTGACTTTCTACACGATAAATGTTGGCCGCATCGGGATGGATGCGGTCAAAGCTTTTTTCGAAATTTACAAAGGCGGTGATGAGTATGAATGCCGCCATGCCCAACGCCAAACCGGTTACATTTATAAAAGTATATATTTTGTTTTTTACCAGGTTGCGGTAGGTAACCAATAGAATATTGCGAATCATAGCTTAATAAGGTTGAAGGCTAAATATAGGGATAATTGCCTATTTATCAAGCCGTCACTGCATCAGGTCAGCAGAAATTACCTGTGTAAAAAGTGGGTTTACATGGTTTACACTTTTCAGGGTTTACATTCATTTAAAATATTGATAATCAAAATATTAATAAACAAAACCCATCAGAAAGTGGGTTTACATGTAAACCCACTTTCTGATCTCTTCCTGCCCTCTTTACGGGTTCTTGGTAAACTCCTTCTGATACATCAGCGGACTTTTCCCGGTTACCTGCTTAAAGTGCTTATGAAAGGTCGAAAAATTATTGAATCCGCTATCATAGCATAATTGCTTGATATTCATCTTATTTTCTATCAGCAACTTACAAGCGTAACCTACCTTTATTTCGATAATGAACTGCGAGTAGGTTTTACGGGTTTTTGATTTAAAATACCGGCAAAAGGAATTGGAACTCACTCCAGCTATTTCGGCAATCTCATCCAGGTATATCTTTTTCCTGAAATTACGTACCGAGTACTCGTAGATATTGTTAAGCCTGTCGTTTTCCGACTCATTATGATCATACTTGAAACCAATGGAAGTAAGGTAGTTAACCGGGTTACTGATGGCCATGGTATTGAGGGCCTTAAGCAGCATGATGATCCTTTCGGCGCCATCGGTATCCAGCATATCTTCCAGCAACACGGCTAATTTCTCTTTGGTAACGCCACTGATCTGCAAACCCCTTTTTGATCGTTCCAGTAAAACTTTGATCAGCTTGTTTTCGGGCAACTGCAAAAAATGGTCGCCCCAAAAATTTTCGCAAAAATGAACTACGATTATCTCTACTTTCTCATGCCCGTTATGATCAAAATAAACATCATCAAAACGCCAGTAATGCGGTAAATTGGAGCCAACCAGCGTCATATCACCCGCTTTAAACTGTTTGATACTATCGCCGATAAACTGGGTACCACCACCTTTTTTAAAGTAAATGAGTTCAAGTTCCGGATGGCAGTGCCAGCGGTTATTAATATCGGGCAACACATCGCGCCTTACACTAAATGAATGTGCGGGTCCCGAAGAAACTTTTAACAAAAGCGGTTTCATTCAAGCTATTTTACAATTGATAGGGTAAATGTAGATAAAAAATGTATAAATAGCTTAATTTCTTATAATCTGTTCGCATTAAAAGCATTTTACAGCATACAGGGAAAAATATATTCGATGGAATCCGTGATCTGATCGACAAAACCGGCAAACCAGGACCGATACTTTTACGTATAATATTTTACGTATAATAATAAAAGCGTCATCGGATCTCACCACCGGGACGCGTTTTACTGATCAAATCAACTAAGTCCGGATCAATCTCATGTTTGATCTTTCTTACCAGCTTCCTCAAGTATGGTAACGCGCTAAATGCATCATTTCCTCAACAAGGTGGCGGCCGGAGCCGCCACCGGGAAGATGTTTATATACTCAAACTCATAGTCTTTATCAGAGGCAATAAAAATGGGCGATATTTATTTGATAAACATTATAATTCAATCATTATCAATAATTTACAATAAAAAAACCATCGATAGTGTTCCCGCTCGATGATCAGATTTATCGTATTAATGTAAATCATTGGTCATAAGTTACCCAATTAAAAAATCCTACGTATTTTAGCAAAAGCAATTTTGCTGGGTTTACTGCTGCACAATATTGTGCTCATTAAACTGTTGAATAATAATAGCTAATTTTAATACATGCAAACGGTAACTGTATCCTGGTTAAAATCGCTCGAAGCTTTTAATGGTGTGCCCGAAGATCAGCTGCAATGGCTGTTGGAGAATAGCGTTGATAATATTTTTGAGGACGGGGAATTTCTGATGCAACCCGGCGAACCCATGAGCGGCCCTCATATTATGGTTGATGGCAGTATGCGTTTCTTTATGATGCAAGGTGGTTTCCGACGCGAATTTACTGTTGTAGGTCCGGGTAACATTACCGGCTACCTGCCATTTTCAAGGGGAAAAATATCCAAAGGATATGCGCAAGCCATTGGCAAATTACATATACGGAGCTTTGATACCGAGCTGATACCAGACATGATCAGGAATCATTATGAGCTCACCCAGTCGCTGGTGAATATCATGACCACCCGTGTGCGTGATTTTACAGCCCTGCAGCAGCAGAATGAAAAAATGATGGCACTGGGTAAGCTCTCGGCCGGATTGGCTCATGAATTGAACAACCCGGCGTCCGCCATCGTGCGCGACTCCCTCACCCTGAAAAAGCACCTGGAGCAGGAACCTGAAAGTGTTAAGGCCATCTTTACCATGCGGCTTGAGCCACACCAGGTTACCGGGGTTACCGATCTTTTATTTCATCAGATTTCACAGCAAAATACAACACGTTTAAGCCTTAAACAACGTACTCATCGCGAAGATGAAATAATGGAATGGTTTGATGAGCACGAGATTGAGAATGGTTACGATATTGTTGAAAGCTTTGTTGATTTTAACTTCAGCATAGATACCCTTGAACAATTTGATGCCATTGTTACATCCGAAAACTTGTCAGATATACTAAACTGGATAAGCGATGTACTGATCTCCGAGAAAATGATCAGCGATATACAGGAATCGGCCAGGCGTATTGCCGAACTGGTAAGCTCTGTTAAAACATTTACCCACATGGATCGCGGGCAGGATAAGCAATATGCCGATATACACATTGGCATACGCAACACGCTTACCATGCTGGGTTACAAGATCAGGAAAGGTAATATCAACGTTATTGAAGACTTTGACGAAACCCTCCCCGAGGTAAAAGCCCTGATAGGCGAGCTTAACCAGGTATGGACCAACCTGATCGATAATGCCATTGATGCCATGTCTGTTAACGGCCAGGGAACATTAACCGTTAAAACACGCCGCGACCGTGAGTTTGTGGAAGTATTTATAGTTGACGACGGCCCAGGCATACCAGAAGAGATACAAAGCCTGATATTTGATCCGTTTTTTACAACCAAAGAAATGGGCAAAGGCACAGGTATGGGCCTTGAAGTGGTACAGCGTATTGTAAAACAACACCGTGGCTCTATCAAAGTAAAATCAATGCCGGGCAAAACTGTATTCAGTGTTTGTTTCCTGATTGATGGGTAACGTGTTAGTATCAAGTAGCTAGTATCAGGTATCAAGACAACTTTGTTTTTATACATTTTCAAAAATCTTGATACCTGATACTAGCCACTCGATACTTGATAAAATATTTAATAATTTTACCTTCAGAAAATCACCCCTATGAGCCGCCCTATAATATTTTCCATTGACGATGACCCGCAGGTACTGCGGTCCATAAGCCGCGACATCAGGTCGCAGTATGGTAAAGAGTACAAAATTTTGAGCACCACATCAGCAAATGAGGCCCTGGAAAGTCTTACCGAACTAAAAAACAGCTCGGACGTGGTTGCTTTGTTCCTGTGCGATCAGCGCATGCCCGAGATGGAAGGAGTGAAATTTTTAGAGAAGGCAAAAAAAATATTCCCTGATGCTAAACGTGTTTTGCTTACCGCCTACTCGGATACCGAGGCCGCGATAAAAGCCATAAATGATGTACAGCTTGATTATTACCTGATGAAACCCTGGGATCCACCAGAGGAAAAACTATATCCGGTAATTAATGATCTGTTAGACGATTGGCAAAATAACTATGTACCCGAATTTGTGGGTATCAAGCTGGTAGGCTTCCAGTTTAATCCGCAATCGCACCAGATCAAAGATTTTTTGGCTGGTAACCTGATTCCCTACCGATGGTTTGATATTGAGAAAAATGTTGATGCCGCCGGTTTGTTAACCTTAAATAATTTAAGCACCGACGACTTACCCCTTGTAATTTTTGAAGATGGCAGCCATATAGCCAAACCAAGCATAAGGGCCATAGCCGAAAAACTGGACAAAAGCCCGCAGCAATTGACCGATGTTTATGATGTAGTGATCATAGGTGCCGGCCCCGCAGGGCTGGCAGCAGCCGTTTACGGCGCATCCGAAGGTTTAAAGACTTTGTTAATCGAGCGCAAAGCACCAGGCGGACAGGCAGGTACCAGTTCGCGTATTGAAAATTACCTGGGTTTCCCGGCTGGTTTAAGCGGCGCCGACCTTACCCGTCGGGCTATAAGCCAGGCCATGCGTTTAGGTGCCGAGTTTTTATCACCTCAATCAGTAAGTGACATCAAACAAAAAGATGGCTACAAAACCATTATTTTGGATGATGGACCAGAGATCATCAGTCGTACGGTAGTAATCACTACAGGTGTCGATTATCGTAAACTGGAGGTTAAGGGTGTTGAAAATTACACCGGCGCTGGCATTTACTATGGTGCCGCCACTACCGAAGCTACGGCATGCACCGGTAAAGAAGTATATGTAATTGGTGGCGGTAACTCCGCGGGTCAAGCGGCTATGCACTTGTCTAAATTTGCCAAAAACGTGTACATCATTATCCGCCGGGACGATCTGGTGGCTACCATGTCGGCATACTTGATTAACCAGATTGCTGATACGCCCAACATTCACCTGGTACCCAATACAGAGATAGCTGAAGCCGCCGGCACCAATTGCCTGGAAGAATTAACCCTGTTGAACTGTAAAACCCAGGAAACGGAGAAAAAGGTAGCCAATGCCCTATATATTTTCATAGGCGCGAAACCTTATACCGACTGGATCAAACTTGATATTATCAAAAACAATAAGGACTTTATCGAAACCGGGCGCGAGCTGCGCAGCTATGAAGGTTTTGGTAAAATATGGAAACTTAAACGCGATCCGTTTTTACTGGAAACCAGCTGTTCGGGCATATTTGCCGCCGGCGACGTACGTGCCGGAGCTATGAACCGTGTAGCATCAGCTGTGGGCGAAGGCTCCATGGCTATTAGCTTTGTACATAAATACCTGGCCGAAGTTTAATAAGACAAAAATGATGGAAGACGAAACATGCCAGCATTTAACGGCCGTTAAGGATATCAAACAACCACAAGATTACGTTTGCGAGGAGTGTGTGAAAACACATTCCTCGTGGATGCATCTGCGTACCTGCCAAACCTGTGGTGTTACGCTTTGCTGTGATAGCTCGCCCAATACACACATGACCAAACATTTTAAACAAACCGGTCATCCGGTAGTGATCTCAGCCGAACCCGGCGAACGCTGGCTCTGGTGCTATGTAGATGAGTTGGCGGCAGGATATTAGTTTTTGTCTGAATCAGAATTAACAGAATTTAAGAATTTTCAGAATTCAACATCTCGAACTCGCCACAAACGAGTGCATGGGTTAATTTTTCAGAATTTATTTAACTTGTTTGCCCTTTTTCTCACTACTCACAAACTACTTTTCGCTCAAATACTTATCCAATGATATGGGCCCCGATCCGAGTATCATGAAAACCACCAGTAGTACCAGTGCTACGATAGACGGCCATGCCATCGCGTTGATAGGTTCCTGAAAAATGCCGGTTAAAAATACCGCGCCCAAAACTATCGGTATTTGTATAATGCAGCCTAAACGGGTGAGGATGCCTACCGCTATAAGTACGCCACCAACCATATGCGCGAAGGTTACATAATAAACCAACGCCATCAATACACCGGGCGTCAGATCAATCACATCCTGACTATCAATCAAGCTTTTGAGGTAAGCCGTATTTTGCATAAAGGCAATGCCTTTGAGCAATAAAAACACGCCGAGCGCAATGCGTACCACATCAAGGGCTTTAGGGTGATGAGTATCTCCCCAATTTTCAATTTTATGAACCAGGTTCATGACAGCCTCCTTTTTTTTAAAGGTTAATGGTATAAAAGGCAGCGGCTTTATGAGTTAAAGAGGCATACCTTATTTTACTAAATATAATAAGAAACTTATTATATATGCAAATTGTTTTATCGACAGCCATACAGCTAAGTAACTGAAAACAAGGGCAACGCATCAATTATCCATTAAATGATCATAAAGCATTATCTTTTAGCCACCCGCGCAATGTGGATAAGTCTTTTTGCACGATGCTGGTAAATTGATGTTTGCTGATGGTTATTTGTTTGGCTCCATCCTGCGCGCCGCCCAATGCGTCGTACTCACAATGCAAACTCAGCGGCCCGCCAATGTTTTGTTGCTTGAGCACTTCAAAATATTTCTTGAAATTGACCATGCCCTCGCCCAGCGGAACGCTCTTCACCTGCCATTTGCCATCCTTTTTGTCCCAGTAAAAATCTTTGATGTTGGTAGTTTTAATAAAAGGAACAAGCGGTTGTATCGAAGTAGCCCAGGTGTCGGCACCCTCGGTGGTGGCATGCCTGATATCGTACTGGCAGCCTATTGATGTCGGATCAAGATCTTTTAGCGCCAGCCAAAGATCCCAGATGGAGGCACCAAACAGATCACCAGAATGATTTTGATAAGCGCCGTGCATATGGTATTTCTTATTAAAAGCTGCCAAACCAGCCAGTTGCTTGCTGATTAGCTGCAAATTTGCCGGCACAGTAAGTGTTTTATCATAATTAAACCAGGCTGTACGGTAATATTTAATACCCAGCGCCGAAGCCGCTTTCAAAATATCAGCCGCGTATTTCTCGTCGGCTTGTTTAATATTGGTTACTATGGAATACACTTTTAACCCGGCTTTTTCAACCGCGGCAACAGCTTTGGGCAGATCGGCAGTAACATTTTCGGGTAATACATGACCATCGGGCCGCACAGTGAGATCAACACCATCAAAACCCATTTCGGCAGCCAGCGCGGCCATATCAGCATAATTGAGCCAGTGCAGATGTTTGGAGAAGATACTTACTTTAATCTTTTCTACGGTGCGTTTGTTGGTATTTAAATCAGTAGAAGTTAAAGGGGGTACCGGTGTTTTGGAGAGAGCATTCACACCCAAAGGGATACCGGCTGCTGCGAGCGCAGCGGTGGTGATGAACTTTTTGCGACTGATGGTTTTCATAGGCTTTATCAATTGGTTATGCAATATAATAAAGCCGCACCGGATTTGATGAGAGGAAAAACTTAATCGAAACCGATGAACTCCTTTTGTTTCACCTCTATTGATCCAAAGGTATTATCCCGGTTAACATATACCGCAATGTGATAAAAGTTATTATCGAACAGGTAAATATTGTTCGCCGCGTCGGCACCCTGAATGTTCATTTTCAAGCCGGCGCTTTTGGCCTGTGTTATTAAATTAAACAAATGTTGTGGTGTTTGCGATTTATAGGTAACCGTGCGCAACTGGGTACCATTGCTGAGTTTATATCCTTCGCCTATGATCACCGTTTCCTGGGTTTTATTACCGGCAATCTTACGCAAATGCTCTATCGTTCTGCCGTTCAGTTCCTGCAGATATTCATTTTTAAACCCTTTGCCATTTACCAGGTAGTTATGGGCATCGTCATTAGGCAGGTTGGAAATGTTGATCAAATCATTCAGTGTAATGCTTTGGCTAAATACATGGCCGCTGCAAAATACCAGTAAAGCGATAAAGAGATATTTTTTCATTTTTTTGATATTAACCCAACCGTTTAATCACCCGGATGATAGGTTTTTTGAGCGTGTTTCAACACATCGCTTTTATAAAATAATACATCTTTAAATTGGCCATCAATAAAACCCTGCGCCTGATCGGTAAAGTTTTTTGATGTCGCATTAAAAGACTGCCCTCCGGTCATGATACTTTTCGCCTTTATCTTCGGACCAAACTCCACCGCTGCTACAAAGCTATTGCCCGAATAACCGTAGCGTTTTTGTGTATTCACGGTACGGCTCTGGAACGATGGCAACTGCCCAAAGCCCGATCCGGTTGCCCCCACGGGGATACTCGGTAGTTTATCATCAAAGGTAATGCCATCTGCAGGGCGCTGGTACCTGTTTATATCCCCCCACGCCATTTTCCATGTACCAAAGCGGCTTTGCAGGTTTTTTAAAACCGTCGTTAAAAATTCAAGCTGCTGATCGCCGCTCATCTGAGCAAGTTTTTTCACACGTTGGGTAATAAATGTGCTCTGCTGATCTGTTTGCGGTGGCGGCAGGTTTTTCATCATCAAGGTACCCCACTCAATGGCCAGGGTACTGGCTACAGAATTTACAGCGCAATACTTATCCCATTGCTTCAATAGCAGTACGGGCTCCGTCAGTGAACGCTTAACAGAATCAGGTGCACGCTCATAAGCCGCGAACAAGGGTGGCAACAGATCATCAAAAGCAGCGAGGTAATGGTTATAGCCCTTCGCTATCAGTTGATTAAGGGTGATATGGTCTGCATCTTTGAGTAATTTAATGGCAGTAATGGCCCGATAATTCTCGCCATCGGGAGCCATGTAAACAGGATATTTACTCTTGTTCGGACTACTGGTTCCTGAGGCTGTGTAAGGTGTAGAATTACAATTCTGAATCCAGCCGGTTGCCGGATTGATATCGGTAATGATATCTTTTAGCGCATGCACACCCTGCCATTCGGTTGCCGGTATGCTGCCATCAACAGGTAAGCTCCAGTCAAACTTCGGATCGCGTTTGGGAATATAGTTACCATACCAGAATACGATATTTCCCTTATCATCTGCATAGACCGTACTGTTGGAAGCATTTGATACCAGGTCCATAGCCTTTCTATATTCCGCAAGACTATTTGCTTTAGTGATCAGCCATGACTCCAGCAAAGCGTTATAAGAGCGATTGTTGGCTTTCAATGCCAGCCATTTACCATCGCGGCTGCCTAAAACGGGGCCATGATGGGTATAGTACCCTGTAATCGTTTTCGGTTCCAGTTTATCGCCGTTTCTGATATTCAGCACCAGTTTACGGGTGGCAACTGGTTTAAGCGAGCCGTTATATTCATAATACCATTTACCATCTTTTTTACTCATTTTCTCGGCGTACAGATCGCCCACATCAGCGTAGCTGCTGGTATGCATCCAACCGCAATGCTGGTTAAAACCCTGGTAAATAAAAAACTGTCCCCAGGTAACCGCGCCGTATGCGTTCAAGCCCTCATCGCTCACCAAACCTACTTCGCTGCGGAAATAAAAAGGCACATGCGGGTTTATATATAACAAAGCATGCCCCGAGGCTGATTTGGATGGCGCTATAGCAAAACCGTTTGAACCCGTTTCGCGCTCATTGATCATATCATAAATGGGATTGGGCTTGTTGATCAGGACGCCCAGCTGTTTATTCCATCTACTATAAAATTCCTCTGTTTCATTGAGGCGGATGCCTCCGGTTTCGGTTGCGGCAACGCTGCCATCGGTAAACATTAAAGCATACCAGGGTTCAAAACGCTTAAATACCAGTGGCTTTACCTCGGGGTGTTTGTACAGGTAATAGTTGATACCATCGGCAAAAGCATCCATGAGCTTTTTAAACCAGGGCGCACTGGCTCTATAATCTTTAATCGCTTCCGCGCTATCGGCTATTAGTTGTAATTGTACATCGGTATATAGTTTGCTACTGCCGTCAACTTCGGTTTGCCGGCCCAATTGGTACAGGTAATTACGCTCGATGCCTTTAAAATTATCTTCGCATTGGGTATACATCAGTCCAAAAACTACCGCCGCGTCCGTCTTTCCATAAATGTGCGGAACTCCCCAATTATCGCGAATAATGGTTACAGTTTTCGCCAGTTGCTCTGCCCGTTTTATTTCTTTTGGATTAAATATTTGAGCAAAAATTACCATTGGAGAAAATATTAAAACTATAGTTATACAATGCTTCATAGTAACGATATTTTTACTGGCCAATTTGACTTTTTGATTATAAAGTTTAAAATGTTTTCATAATAATTACAGTAGATTTGCCATTCAAGCGTATAATATTTACAACACATAGGCGTTTCCATTCAATTATTCATAATTGAATACCAAAACTGATCGATCTTATTGCTATAAACAGCATACTTACAAAGTAATAAAGTTTTGTTTACCGGGCACGTTTTCGCTGAGGTAAATTTATAAGAGCTTAGGTACTCATTAAGCATGATATCTGAGATTTAGTTGATACAATATCATTGGATGATATTGCAATGCGTTCCGGGGGTGAGATACCGGAGCGCATTTTTTTTATTGGTTCATTGGGTTACTTGTTCATTGGTTTACCGGTTCATTAGTTCATTGGTAAACGAGGTGAGCCTGTTTTCTTCCACACGTTAATTAACCGTAATAGCTAATAAGCATGTATTATACAACCACACACCAATGAACCAATGAAAAAGTAACCCAATGAACCTTAATGAACCCAGTTTTTACGCTCCTGGGCCATTACCAGCAATACCATCCGGTTATAGGTTTCGAGTCCCTGGGGTTGATTGTTGGCCTTTAAAAAGCTATCGTAAAAAATGCTGCTGATAGCGTTGAGTTTGTTTTCATAGGATAGCCAATAGCTGTGTTCGGTGGCATAATCATGGCGCACTTGCTTTGATATGGTAGCTTTGAGTGCCTTATAGGCTACCGTATCACGTCTGCCTAATGAATACATGAACTCACTAACAGCCAGGTGGTAGGCCGAATAGCGTAGCAACCTGTCTTTAGAGTGTATGGCAACAACAAAACCGGCAAAATCGGCCTCATCTTCGGCACCGTACCCCATCTGATGTGACATTTCATGACAAGCCACGAATGGCCGGTTAAAAACAGGCATTTGGAAGTTGATCTGTGCTTCGGAAGTAAAAGGATTATAATAGCCGGACGTACCCATAAAATTGAGCAAAAATGTAAGCATAGACGGCTTAACACGCGGATGCCAGGCTCGAAAACTAACCGAGCTGGTAGATAGCCCGCTCAGCGCATGTTTGGCGGTTTGATAAATAGTACTATTGCTTTGCGCCATATCGGCTGCGGTAACCCGCGCCCGTGTGGCATTTGCACTATCAATAAGCAACTGGGTTACTTTGTGCAGGTCGGCAGTGGTAAAGGAGGTATCCCGTAAATTAAGCCGCTCCGCCGCTGACGGACGGAAATAATTCATCCCCCAAAAAAGATAAAATGTCAATATACCTGCCTGCACCCCTATCACTAAACCCAATAACATTACTCCTGCCTTTTTAAATTGTTTTTTAAAAAGGAGTTTAAAGAAACTGATAGTTTTATAGATCAGGTAGGCTATAACCGCCACATATATAATATCGCCCACACTAAACGGAAACAGGTTAAAAAGCGGGTGCAGGGTATAGCAAATTAACACATAAAATCCCTCAGAATAATAACGCTCAACCCAAACCGGGTGATCGCCAAATTGCATCAGTATAAAAATGGCCAGGGCCAGGGATAATATAACTGCTATCCTTTTTAACAAAGGCTTTTCGCGAAAGTTATAACGCATTAGGGATATATAAACTAATAGTAATTTACTAAATTACTATTAAATGGTTATTCAAGGCTATTAAGGCATAAAAAAAGCCCCTTTGAGGGGCTTTGATACATCAAGTTAATGATAGCAATTTTATTTTATAGAAACCGGGACTTCGAAAGTATCCCATTTCAGCGCAAAACCACTCTTGGTAATGGTGTATTTAAGGCTCTCCTCTTTAGGGATGGTTTTTCCTTTAACGGTTACACGTAAAGCATCGTTGCTTTCTTTATAAGTATAAGCTCCCCACTGTTTCGGGTTCTTATCAAAAATAATAGTCCAGCTGCCGTTTTTGTCAGGGATCACAAAAAAGGCATATCTGCCCGCTGCCAATGGCTTTCCTTCAACCTTTATAGCTTTGCTGGTGGTAATGCTGGTTGCAGAATCGGCCCCGGCACGCCATACCTTATCAAATGGTACTAATTCGCCCAAAACTTTACGGCCTTTTACGTACGGACTGCCATATTTAATTTTAATGGTTGAACCGGCTACTACTGCTGTTGTACTGTCATGTGGGCTTGCCGGCTTTTTATCCTGGGCAAAGGCAACTGAGGTTAAAAGCACAAATGCAAAAAGCAATCCTGCTTTAAATTGTAATAATTTTCTCATAGCGTGTTTTATAGTTTTACTGGTAAATATAACATGAATATTGTTTGCTTTTCATTCACTATACAAATAAGTTAGTTTAACACATTACCAGTAAAACATATAAAAAGCTAAAACTAATTGACGATCAGTAACGTTATATAGAAAAAACGCCACATTGCAGTTAGGAATTGATCTTAGGGGTTCATAGCCTTAAGATTAAACAATTGTTGTGGTTTTTGCCCTTGCCGAAAGGCAGGGGTTTTTTGTGCCGTTTTTTCCGTGATTAAGAGGTAAGCCTAAACATTAACATCGTCTTTAAACTCTTCCCAGTAAACAGTTTCGAGATATATGCCATTGTTAATGGCCACACGGGCTTTTATTTCCTGCAATTCGGCCTTGATCTGTTCGGCGGTATGGTCGCTGCTTATGGAATGATAATAAATTACATAACCAGTTTTACTGTTTATAAATTTATAATGTTTATCAGCGGGTTTCATAAATAATGAACTTATATAAACATAATAAGCAGTACCCTCATATTGTTTTGTTAAGAGTTAAAATGTTACAATACAATAACATAATGGCAATTAGGCTTTTTTGAACCGTAATGCCATTTGCGACAGCTCGTCATCGCTGATCTTAGCGGGATCTTCAAACTGCCGCAGTACAATCTGAGTTGGAAAATTGATACTTCCACCCGAGGTTTTAACCATTACCCCCGTATCAAACACACTATGATACTTGTAATCGCCTATCAAATAATTGTGTTGTGATAACCTGATCAGCAGCTCAACAATAACATAAGTAGGTAGATGATTCCTGGTCATGCCTTAAATATACGTTAATTAATAATATTAAATTAACATTACATTAACAATAACATGACCTTGATGCGCAAATTAATCTCTACATTTAGGCGAAATATTATTGAGGACTTAAGCAAGTTAATCAACTAAAATACAACATTTTAGTTTAATGATATTAATAAAAAAAGGATCATAAAGTTCAGTGTATGTCGATACTTCCAAATTCCAATAAGATTTTTTATGACTTGTTTAACAGAGCGGCAGCCAATGTAGCCGAAATGGCTAAATTGCTGGATATGGCTGTAAACTCAAAAGATGTTTTTGAGCAAAAATACAATTTCACCCATATCGACAAATTAAAGATAAAAAGTTACGAGATCACTCACCTGGTATTCTCAGAATCAGGTAAACAGCTGATATCACCCTTTCAGCGTAAGGATATGTGCGATTTGGCAGCCGCTATTGATGATGTTGCCGATAGCATAGCTATGGCATCGCGCCGTATACATTTATATGATGTGCCTAAAATAACAGCACCTATGCTGAGCCTGGCCAACTTGATACTGCAAACCAGCACCGAGCTCGAAAAAGCGATCAACGCCATGAATAACCTGGGTAATTCGGCGCAGATATTTGAACTTTGCACCAGTATCAAAAAATTGGAATACCAGGCTGATACCGTTTACAATAAAGCCTTTGCCGATCTGCTGGCCAATGAAAAGGATGCTATTCAACTCATTAAATACACCGACGTATTTATGGCGATGGAAACCGCTACCGATAGCTGTGAAGATGCCACTCTTATTATTGAAAGTATCCTGATCAAAAACGGATAAAAAATACAGCTCTTATTTTAAAGTGCTATAGCAAAAAGCGATGCTGAGATCATCTCGGCATCGCTTTTTGGTTTATTTACTTTTACCGCCTCCACCGTTACCATCTTTAGGCTTTTCTGTTGAAGGAGGATTATCAGAGTTGTTATTCATGTTATCATCATCCTTGTTATCCCTGTTATCTTTCTTAAAATCAAGCTTGCCAAATTTGTAGCTTAGGCTGATACCGAATGATTGTACAGGCACCAGGCGCAGGTTGGTTTGGTAAAAACCGTTTCCGAATGTAGACGAACTCTGGCTAACATATTTGGCAAACGGATTTGATGCAGTAAGCCCAATACTGGCCTTTTTGTTCATGAACATTTTGCGCATGGCCAGGTTATAGAAAACAAATTTAGGGTTGGTTCCCTGTATACCCTTCTGCGATGAATTGTAATTGCCAAAAAACTCTGCGCTCAGGTCGTGTCCGAAATTATATTGAGCATTCAAATTCAGACGGTAAGCAAAAGCACTTACGCTTGTAAAACCCGGGTTATTGCTGGTTCTGTCGCTAAATATCATATTGGTACGCAAACTCAATTTACTGGTAACCGGTACCGATGCATAAATGTTAATACCAGTGCGGGTCTCTGATCCTAAATTGTATCGCTGGTTGTAGGATACATTGGTATACGTAGTACCATTTACATCCAATGTAGTGTAAAAAGTAGTGAACGACTGTATATCATCTGTATTACGGCGATAAAAAGCAGCAATATTAATATTAGCTCCTTTGTCAAAGCTTTTATTGTACCCGAGTTCAAAATTATCCCCCTTCTCGGGTTTCAGATTAGGGTTACCTGTGCTGATGTTGTGCACATCGCTGATATTTAAAAACGGGTTCAGATCACCGTAGTCCGGGCGCTGTATCCTGCGGGTATAGCTCAACTTAACAGATTGCGTAGCATCAAGCTTATGCGAGAATACGAGCGATGGCGCCAGGATATTATAATTGGGGATATTAACGCCCTGAAAATCGGCTGTTGTAACGGTGTACTCATCCCGTAAACCACCTTTTACATCCAGAAAGCTATTAAATAACGACGCGGAAGCCGACAAATAATAGGCATATATCTTACGATCGTACTTAAAGCTATAGGTTTGGCCCGGGCTTGGTTCAAACACGCCATCTGGTGATAATACCGAAGTAGCTACGCTATTATTGATATTGTTAAAATCGAGCTTGCCGCCAGTTTCAATAGTGAAAGTTTTACTTACCGGGTGCGTGTAATCAACAGAAACCGTAGTTTCATGATCTTTACCCGGGTTGGTATTTGATATACCCGTTGAAGGTTTCACATTGTTCAGATAATCTTGCTGCTGGAACGAGCTGAAACTATTATTACCAAAGCTGGAGGTATACAACACGTTAAGCTCCTGCCCTTCCTTATCAAACGTTTTTTTGTAGCTCACGCTAACATCGGTAGAGGTACCGTTGAATTTACTGTTGGAGTGGCGGATATCGCTTGTATCTGAAAGCAAAGCACCACCCGGACTTGTTTTGCGCGACTCTTCATTGGTTATGCCATCGCCATGGTTACCAAAATGATTAAACCCGATGGAAGCCGTCAGATCATCATGCTTGGTGATATTCCAGGTAAAGTTCAGGCCCGATTGATAGCCGTTACGCTTAAAGTTATTACTACCCTGCTGAAACAGGTTGGTATTGTTATTTAGCGAATCTTTGGAATCACGGTTACGGGTATTGGGCGAGTTGCTGTTGATCTGCGCGTTACCACTAAAAAAAGCGTTCACCCCAAAGTTGCCTTTGCGAACATTAAGGTTAAATGATCCATTTTCGCGGCGTGTACCTGCCGACAGGTTAACACTGCCATTCACCCCTTCTACCCTGCTGTCCTTTAATATAATGTTTACAATACCACCGGTACCCGCAGCATCATATTTAGCACCCGGGCTGGTAACCACCTCAATACTCTTGATCTGGCTGGCCGGAATGCTGGCCAGCGCATCGGCCAAACTTGCTCCAAAAATACTGGAAGGCTTACCGTTGATCAGGAAGCGGATATTGGCATTACCCTGCAATTCCACATTACCATCAATGTCAACGGTTATTTGCGGTACTTTCTTTAATATATCGATAGCGACACCACCTTGAGCACTCAGATCGTTTTGCGGGTTATACACCATCTTATCGATCTTATTTTCAACCGTCGGCGTTTTGGCCGTAATGGTTACCCCCTGAAGCTGATGCGGCACCGGGCTTAGTTTTATTTCGCCGATGGATACATTACCATCTTTTACTATCACATGCTCTATAGTAGCCCGTTGATAGCCTAAAAAGTCGGCCGTAACTTTATACTCACCAGCGGGAATATGATCAATTGTAAAATTTCCTTTGGTATCGGTACTGATACCATTAAAAGGCGACGCGCTGCCTTGCTTATAAACGGAAACAGTGGCATAATCAACCGGCTGTTTATTAGTGGCATCGGTAACTTTACCGCTTATTTTTCCTTTAGCAGCGGGGTTAACCTGGGCCTGAACATTTACAAAAAAAACTAAAAATAAAAATAGTATAAAAACGGGCTTCATTCGAATGGTAAAAGGATTATTCAACCCGCGAATTTGCCAAGAAAGATTGGATTAAAACTGAATTTTATCAATTGTTGTGTATTTGTTACAATATGATTAACCCAACGTAAAATACCTGCTACAAAACCTTAAAAAATAAGCACCAAAGTACCGCCAATGATGAGCAGCGCACCCGATGCTGTTTTCCAGGTAAGGGGTTCGCCTAAAAATATCACCGATAAAACAATAGCGATGGCCACACTCAGTTTATCAACCGGGGCCACCTGCGATACCTTGCCCAGTTGCAGTGCCTTAAAATAACAGATCCACGAAAGCCCGGTAGCGCAACCCGAAAGCACCAGGAACGTCCAGTTTACTTTGGATAAACTACTGATACCCTGATTACTCCCTTTAAACAGCACAATACCCCAGGCCAGTATCAGTATCACTACCGTGCGTATGGCGGTTGCCAGGTCGGTATCAACGCCTTTGATGCCTACTTTGGCAAATATCGCGGTAAGGGCGGCAAACAGGGCCGAAAATAAAGCATAGATCCACCACATAATTTTTGAGTTTAATGTTATGAGTTTTACGGTTTATTATAGGTTTCTTTTGTGCAAAAACTTTTTAAACCTGGTATTTTAACAATTTTTTGTTCAAAAAGGGGCTAAAAAAGCTCTTTAATTGTCTGTTTTAATAAAGTTTTAATCCATTTTAACACTTTTTAACGAAATTATTGACGGCTTTTAAAAGTTTAAAAAGTATTAATTTATTGCCTACCAAATAACAACATACCGAACGGTCGGTTTGGTTGTTGTATTTTCCTTTAACCAAACAGCCCGGTTTCCTTTGTTATCAGGAAAACCGGGCTGCTGTTTATACAAAAACACGCAATATTATATAGAATATCCAGTGCCGGTATGCAAACTTCCGGATCAAAACTGTAGCAAATCTGGTGAATACAGAATGTCTACAAATTGATGCTGTAGCTTGGCCAATAATTGGCGATAATTAATAAAATACCATCTAACCAGAATAAGGGTAAAAACCAATGAAAGTGTTGTAAATAAAAATAAACAACAATTTAATTCAATATCATGAAAAATTTCTGCACTTTCGGGAACGCTTATTATAGATCTGATCACAGCAATAACACCAATAAAATAATCCCTACAGGTGTTGATGTAAAATTTATAGCCTGAGTTATCTACCTGAATTTTTGCGGGGGCCGGTTTACATCCCGTTTGAAGTTTAACATGCTTAAAGCATTGGTGTTCAGGTATCGGCAAAGTAAATTTTATATAAAATATTCATGAAATGTTTATGAAGTTTGATCTTTAACGAAAATTTTTTACAAAAAAATGATACTTTAAACACGTTTTCATTATATTTAGCGTTTATAAACTATATGATTAAAAAAACTGATTTTGTTTACTCCCAGGAGTCTGAACCTCATCGTATTCGTACAAAAAAAATCCTAAAGCAATTTCCGGAGCTACGTAAACTGATTGGCAAGAACCCAAAAACCATATGGGCTATCATTGGTCTGGTGGTATTTCAGGTAGTTTTAGCCTGGTTTGTTCGTGACCAATCCTGGTGGATCATTTTTGGGGCAGCTTATTTATTAGGTGCTTTTGCCGATCATGCCTTGTTTGTAATGATACACGAATGCACCCATCAGCTGTTATTTAAAAACCGTAATGCTAATCGCTGGGCCTCTATGTTTGCCAATTTACCGCAAATATTGCCAAGCGCTATATCGTTCGAAAAATACCATATTAAACACCACTCTTTTCAGGGTGTACATGAGCTTGATGCCGATTTGCCCAACAAATGGGAAGCAAAACTGATCAGCAATTCTTTTTTTGGTAAAGCCATGTGGTTACTATTCTTCCCGGTTTTCCAACTTTTCCGTTTATCAAGATTAAGAGAAATACACCCGTTTGATGGCTGGATACTGACCAACTTTGTACTACAGGTGGTGTTTACTACCACCATATGGTATTTTATGGGCTGGCCGGCAGTTGCTTTCTTATTGTTAAGCTTTTCTTTCTCGGTTGGATTGCATCCACTGGGTGCCCGCTGGATACAGGAACATTACCTTACTCACACCGAGGAACAGGAAACCTACAGCTATTATGGCAATTTTAACGTGGTAGCTTTCAATGTGGGGTTCCATAACGAACATCATGACTTTCCGTCAATTCCATGGAATAAATTACCAGAGATCAAAAAAACAGCACCTGAGTATTATGATACCCTGCACTATCATACTTCATGGACAAAATTATTTTTCCGTTTCCTGTTTGATCGCGAGATATCCTTATTTAACCGTATCCTGCGTAAAGAACGCGGCAAGGTTGCGTTAACCGATATATCCAAACCGGATATCGACATGACCCGCGCCGAAGCTGTAAAACCTAAGCTTGAACCAAGCCAGGTATAAATTATAAAAGCATTTGAAAAGGCCCTTTTAAGGGCCTTTTTTTGTTGCATAACATTTCCCCTCTTGAGAGGGGGCGCGCAGACTTGTGCAGTGGCAGGGTGTGTTTATGAAGCAGAAGAACACACCCCTCCACCCCTCTTGAGAGGGGGCGCGCAGACTTGTGCAGTGGCAGGGTGTGTTTATGAAGCAGAAGAACACACCCCTCCACCCCTCTCAAGAGGGGAATCGCGCCATCCTTCGCTCTTTTTCCGTATTCCCAACACCTGTAGTGCAAACGAGCGCAAACCTGAGAAGGGGTTTATGCTATCATCATAGAAAAAGCTTCCTCCCCCCAAGGGAGGAAATCACACATTTCCCAGGCATTTTACCTTCCTATTATCTCCATGAGAGATACTCAAATCCCCTTCCCAAAAATGAACAAATGATGAAGACAAAAAGATCAAATATCTGATTGATGCTAAATTAACTTACCTTTAAATCCCTATTAATTTAATTCGATAAATGGCAGAATTGCGTTCCTTTTTCTCACATCACGAAGATCTTACCCAGGTAATTTTATATGCAGGCATCATTACGAGCTTATGGTTTGCCGAAGCAATGGTTTCATCAGAAGGTGCCCTCAGCAAGTGGAAACACTCTACGGTAAACGCTTTGTTTATCTTCACCGCGTTACCCATACAACTCGCTTTAACTACCTTTGTTATCCTGATATCTAAATGGACTATAGCTCATCATTGGGGGCTCATCAATTTTATTCCGTATTATAAAAACCCCTGGGTATATTATACCAGTTTGTTTGTACTGCTTGATCTGTGCGAATATATTTACCACGTGACCATGCACAAGGTTGAAGCCCTATGGAAATTTCACCTGGTACATCACAGCGATCTGAATGTTGACGTTTCCACTACCACCCGCGAACACCCTTTTGAAACCGGTATACGCACTTGTTTCCTGATGCTGTGGGTATTTATTTGCGGCCCGGCTATTGGCGTTTTAATTTTGCGTCAAACGTTTCAATCTTTCTCCAATATCATCGCGCATACGAAATTCAGGCTACCCGAAAAAGTTAACCGAATAGTAGGTTTAGTGTTTATAACCCCCAACCTGCACCATGTGCACCACCATTATCAGTTACCCTATACCGATTGCAATTATGGTGATGTGCTGAGCATCTGGGACCGGCTTTTTGGCACTTTTGGCAAACTAAGCCAGGAGGAAACTGTATTTGGGATTGACACTCATATGAACGAAGAATTAAACGGAACTTTTGTTGGCGCGGTTAAAATGCCCTTCCAAAAGTTTGAACGGCCCACCCAGCATTTAAATTAAAACACTTACAGGTGTAATGACAGGGAAGGGTTTCTACACACGATGATTCCCCATTCCATAAACCCCTTCCTCCCCTTCCCGAGGGAAGGAATCGCACGAGCCCAAGGCTCCTTTGGTGGCTGTCTTATGCTGAGCTATGTCAAGGCAGTAGGCAAGCCCTTTTCATAGGCTCTTACTTTAAGAAGCATTTCTGACAAACAGCTTATTGCCCCTAATTTATTGCTCACCAACTGTTTACTTATAATCCAAGGCATTTATTTAATGCTATCTTCATAATATTTTGGTTAATTTGCGTTATTATTCGCAACAAATAAGATGTCCAGATCAAAAAAATTAAAATTAATAGCACCCTTAGTCATCCTTATTTTTGTGGGGGCCTTTGCCAAGCACAGGCTATTTGACAAGGTTGCGCAATCTGGCACGCTCCAAAGTAAACAAATGGATGAGACATCAGGTATAGCCGCCTCAACCATCAACCCCGGCATTTATTATGTACATAACGACAGTGGTGATACCAGTCGCTTTTTTGCGATAACTCCCGATGGAAAATTAAAAACCACTATTTACTTTACCGGCTCAAAGGATATACCTTTAGGTGTACGCGATTGTGAAGACATTGCAGTAGGCCCGGGACCAGCCAAAGGCAAAAGCTACGTTTATATAGGCGATATTGGCGACAATGCGGGCAGATGGCCATATATCACCATTTACCGGATCCGCGAAAAAAGATCATGGGCAACCGACAGCCTCACCCATGCCGAAGCCGAACCGCTTTATTTGAAATACCCCGATGGCCCAAAAGATGCCGAAACCCTGATGCTTGACCCGGTTGAAAAATTGCTGTGTATCGTAAGCAAAAGAAGGGATACCGTATCGGTTTATACCACGCCGCTGATGTATAATGCTAAGGATACTGTTACCCTCACCAAACGTGCTCAACTGTTTTTTTCTGGCTTTAAACCTTTTAAATGGATCACCGCCGGCGACATATCCAAAGATGGCAAGCAAATTCTGCTGAAAAGCTATGAAAAGGTTTATTACTGGAAACGCGAGCCCAAAGAGCACATATGGGAAACCATGCTCAGGAAACCTGATGAACTGCATTATAAGGTTGAAAAACAAGGTGAAGCGATAGGTTTCACCCCTGATGGTAAAGCGTATTATACTACCAGCGAAGGCGTTTTTGCCCCTATTTATTATTACGAAACACCGGAGTAGGTTAAATCCCGTGCGTCATTGCGTAGCGTGACTCACCTTATACAGGAGTCGTTTAGCCGGGCGTATACCCGCTCTTGGCCGCGGGAGGGCCTTTACTTTGTAGCCACAAAGTAACCAAAAGGCTTTCAGCAGAAATGCTTCTTTGCGCTCTTAGCCTTTGCCCCGCAAATCGGACAGAACCAGGGCTGCAATTATTTTGCCCTACTTCGTTCGCGCAACCCTACACTTCAGCAAAAACTTGCTATCCCCGCATCCGCACCGCCCTGCATTGTTCTGCCCGCTTTCGCCCGAAGCTTATCTGCTGACGGGGAAGAGAAAACAGACTGTTACCAGTTATTTGAATATAGAATTGCATAAAAAACATGTCATTGCGAGCGATGGTGTGGCAATCTCTTCGCTTGCATATTGAAGGCAATGAGATTGCTTCGTCGTCTCTCCTCGCAATGACATGATGTTTAGTCAAATAGCTATTTCTCCACCCTGATCAGCATAACACCGTGAGGCGCTACTTTGGCACTGAAATCTTTACCGGTGGTGATCACGTATTTTTGCTGCCACACATCTCTGAATTTGGTGTAGCCTTTTAAGGCAGCATCATTTTTATCCAGGCTGATGGTTTGGTACTTGTCGGACAGGTTGAACAGGCCGATGGCCTTGCCGCCATCTTTCAGTTCCTTTACCCAGATCTGGTAATCGTCTTTTTTGATATACTGGCTGGCACCTTTGCCTAAAGCGTCCTGATCAATAGCCAGTACCTCATCATTGGTAAGCAAATTCAACGTAAACCTATCCAGGTGGCCCATATCGCAACCAATTAATAATGGCGATGATAACAAGCTCCACAAACTAATGTGCGTGTACTGCTCATCATAAGTGAGCTGTGTATTATGCAGGCTCGGCCCCCATCCTACTTTACCTACTACCAGCATATCGGGATCATTAAAGTGGCCCGGCTGAGAAAATGGAGCGGCTTTATCCTGGCTAAAACCTATAGACGATAAACTGCGCCAGGTATCCTGAATATCGCCGGTGGTGCGCCAGCTATTGCCGCCTACCTCGGCACCCCACTCCCATACCTTACCCCAGCCATACTGGCAAAGGCTGTACATGATATCGCGGTTTATTTTATCCAAAGAGTTACGCATTACCTGGTACGGCTTTTTAAGCGCGGCCAGATCAGGATGCGGCTCTATTTCGGAGTAGGCACACCAGTCGTATTTCAGGTAGTCGATGCCCCAATCACCATAAGTTTGCGCATCCTGGTCTTCATGTTGCCAGCTGCCCAGAAAACCGCCGCAGGTACGCGGCCCCGGCGACGAATAGATCCCCATACGCAAGCCCAGGCTGTGTACATAATCGGTAAGTCCTTTCATATCCGGAAACTTACTATTAGCCGTTATTTTACCATCAGTCTGGCGTTGTTCGGCCTCCCAGCCGTCGTCGATATTGATATAGGCCCAACCGTGCGCGCTTAGCCTGTCGGCCATGGCTTTTGCCGAAGTGCGTACCTTTTTATCATCCACACTTAAACCCCAGGCGTTCCAGCTGTTCCAGCCCAGTGCCGGTGTTAAGCCAATTTTATCGCCAATAATAATAGTGAAGGCTTTTGTTTTGCTACCCAGCCTGTTGCTCACGGTAAAGGTTACCGGATACGTGCCCTTTTGGGCAACCGCGCCGGTGATGATGCCCGTAGCTGCATCCAGTTTCAGACCATCGGGCAGCCCCTGCGCCTTATAAATTAAAGGCTTTTGACCGGTGGCCGGTATCAGGTATAAGAAAGGGTTACCCGGGCGTGCGCCAAAAACTTCGGCACCATTTATTTTGGGTTTGGCCGATGGATACGGGGTGAGCAAGTAAGGTGTTGTTTCGGTGTGGGTTATTTCCTTGCCCGATTTTTCGTCGGTAAAATTATAGGTGATAGTGTATGATTTTTTCTCTAAACGGGCTATGTTAAACGAATAGGTAAATGGCTTGCCAAAAGTAAAGGCGGCGTCATTTGTTTTTTCGTATAAAACGGCATTGGTTTCGGGATCGGTCACTCTAAAGGCCAGCTTACCGTTGTAATCATAATGATTGGTAGTGATCAGTTTTACCGATTTGCTCAAGCTCTGATGCTCGCCATATTCAAAATCGGCTTCGGTGTTTACAGTTACATGATCCATCACATCGGCCATGCCAATGCTAAAGTTGGTACCGTAGATGCCGCCATCGCCGCCGGTATCAAAAATACGAACGGCCAAAACATTCTCCTTGTCCCACAAAATAGCCGGGTTATTGGCGGCTATAGTATACGTACGCGGACCATAAAAACCACCGGTTTTAATGTCGCCGGTTTTGCCGCCGAACCGGCCTATCAGTTTACCATTCAGGAAAACCTCGTCGTTATCATCAACACTGCCCAGGTTAATCCGCAGACTGTCTTTCAAAAATGCTTTTTCTTTTAATGATGCGGGGATTACCACATGGATGCGGTACCAGCCAAAACCATCATAACCGGGATGGCCTTCCTGCTCCCAGCTGTGGGCTACGTTAACCTCTTTCCAATGCTGATCATTATACGTTGGCGAGGCCCATTGTGTCGAATCGCCAACGGCCAGTTTCCATCCCTTGGCAAGGGATACATGCTGCGCACGGACGCTTGAGAAGCCCGCGGCAAGCAAAACAAGTAAAAGTAGTTTTCTCATTCAGGGTAATTTAACAGGTTTAACAGTTCTCTCTTTTTGAAAATTCAGGAGCAACTAAGATACAGCATTAAGCCATAAAATGTATGCTTAACAATTATTGTTTTTTTAACAATAACATAGCGTTAGGTACATTGAAATTTAACCTCCTGTTCACCATGAGTTATAATTGAGGGACTAACTTTAAGTATCGAAAAAACAACCACATGAAAAGGACATTTTTGATAACCGCCTTATTAATTTGCTGCTTTTTAGCCAGTTTCGCCGCTATCGCCGATTTTTCGGGCCTATGGACAGGTACTTTAAAAGTAGAAACCGGCGAGGTTTATCCGCTGTTGTACAACTTTAAAATTGACGGTGATAAATTAACCGGAACAGCCAAAACCCCCAAAGGCGACCTGCCTATTGACGACGGTAAAATAACCGGCAACGATTTCAAATTCACTGTAACACTGGGCGACATGGAAATTGCCCACACCGGCAAATTTTATGCAGATTCAATCGGGGTTGATATTGCCGTGGGTGATACCAAAGCGCATACAACCTTGTTGAGGAAGAAGTAGAAGAAGAGGCAAGAAATAAGAATCAAGAAATAAGACATACGAAGTTTAAAACCCCGTATGTCATGACAGCATAATGGCGACGACTCACCCCGTCGGCGCTTCGCTGGACGGCCCTCTCTTCGCCTTCGGCGGAAAGAGGGCATGGGAAATTTTTTCTTTTATTTTCATCCATTTTTAAATCCCCTCTTTCCGGCAAAACCGAAGAGAGGGTGACCAAGCGTAGCGATGGTCGGGTGAGTCGACTCAACTATTACTCCGTCGTATCCCTTTCCACCAGTTCCATGCCACATTTGGAGCAAACGCCGGGTTTGTCGAAACTCAGGTCGGGGTGCATGGTGCAGGTGTACTTGCTTTTCTTTTGATGCTTTTCTGTGGCTTTAGGGCCGTTGCTGCAAGCCGTGATGGTTCCCAATGACCATACCGCTAAACACAAAATAATGATTGATCTTTTCATGGTTATTTATTTTTTAAAAATGCGGCAAAGCCAAACAGCGATGCCACCAGCACACCCAGGGCGGCAAGCATACTCACGATGTCGCGGATATCCTTACCAGCCCAGCTCATACCAAAATACTTATGCAGGAAGATAAAGGATAAACCTTCGGCCCTGTCGATACCGGCAACTTTGGCAGCCAGCTCTGATGAGGTAGTTTCGATGTACCAATTGTCGCCGTTGGGGTAACTAACCCGGGCAACCGGCAGGCGCTTGTTGATAAAGCCGTATTCGTTATTAAACTGCTTGATCACATCTACCTTTACCCGGCCTTTATATGTTTTTAAACCCGAGGCTGCGGTGTGATAATAGGTGCTTAAAAAGCGGGCATAGTCCTCGTCGGCCAGTTCGCGTTCTTTACCGGTTTGTGTATCAAAGTAAAGTGCCTCTTTTTTGTTATCGACTATCTGGTAAAAGGTGTTGCCGTTAAAGCTTACCAGGCCGCTTTGTTTGATGATGCTATCGGCAATGGGTAAGTTGAGGTTGGAAACAGCTAATTGTTTACGGTTGATCACCTGCCCATAGTCAGCTTTAGCCGGTTCGTTGTGATATAGTTTTACAAACAGGTGAAAAGCCCCGCTTACCACAAAGGTGAACATCACAAAAGATACAATCAGCCCTATCTGCCGATGAAAGCGGTGCACAAAGCGTTTATCCTCCGCGCCTTTGGCCTTACGGTTTTGCTGTATGGCCTTGAACTTTTTCCAGAACAAACCGTAGATGGTTAGCCCGCTGATGAGCGAGAACAACATCACGCACATAATAGTCAGTAGGAACGCGTTGCGGAAAGTATCGCCGGCAATATCGGCCAGGAACTGCCAGGTGTGGAACTGTTCAAACACCCAAAGCATGGTTTTCCGGGTATGGTTATTAAAAGTGCCCATGCGGTTATGGCCTGTTTCTACGTAAACATCCATGCCATCCGGGCGGTTAAAGGAAACTTTCCAAACGGGCAACAGGTGATTGATAGGCTGGTATTGCGCATCGAAATTGGTTTGTAGCAGGATGCTTTTCAGGGTAGATGTAGAGTCCTGTGTAAAAAAACGGGCGAGGTATTCGGCATACTGCACGTCGCCATTGGGTAGCAGTACACCGTCGGTAGCCGAATAGTATTGGTAAACACTATCGCGCCCTTGCACCTGGTAAAAGGTACCTTTGTTAAAATGGATGAGATTAAAATTCCGCAGCTCGTGCAGGTTGTTTTGATCCATCACTTGTTGCAGGGACAGTGCCGGTGCCATTTTGCTTTGCGGCAGAGGTTTAAACACCTCTTTGGCAATGGATGGCCTGAACCAGTTTGACATAAAAGGGTGCGAAAGCCCGCTTAATGTCCAAAAGATCACCGGTACCAGGCCTATTAAGCCCAGTACACGATGCCATTTATAAAAATTACTTTTTATTGCTGATGATACCATGATCAATATTTTGAAAAAGAGTAACTGATGCCCAAAGTGTAAGTACGCGGCGGCGCGGCATTATACGTATCGCCGTATTGGTTGCTGGTTACTGTGGTTGCGTATAACTTGTTGGTTAAGTTCATCACGTTAAACCAGATACCCGCTCCTTTGATCACGCTGCTTTTGATATCATAGCCCAAACGCAGGTTATAAATATCGTAACCACTGTAAGTTTTGGTATTAGCCGGATTGGTATAGTACTGGTTAATGTGCTGCCACTCGGTAGCAATGCGGAAACCTTGCAGATACTGCGGCTTGTAGGTGAGCTCGGAGTTGGCTATCCAGGCGGGTGCGTTGTTCATACGGTTGCCGTCGTAGTTGATCACCGTGCTGGTGCCATTGCTGGTGCGTACTTCGCTGTATTCTACATAGGTATGGCGGGCATTGGTACCACTAAACCGGAAGGTCAATTCTTTCACCGGCGCCACGGTTACGGAGTACTCCACACCGCGGTGACGGGTTGCACCTGCGTTTTGGTTTTGGGTGGTATTATCGGGCAACAGCTGACTGATGATCTCGTTATGCCCTTCCATATCAAACAAACTCAATTCAAAGTATAACTTCTTGTTGAACGCCGAAAACCATCCGCCTACTTCGTAATTATCAAAAGTGGCTTGCTTCAATGGTGTTAACTGGCGCGAGCTGTACAAGTCGCCGGTTTCTGGTGGCTGAAAGCCTACGCTGTAGTTGGCGTAGAAGCCTTTGTTATGACCCAGATCATAAGTTAAACCCAGTTTTGGCGCCAGGATATTAAAATTATTGGTTTCCTGCTGTTTGTATTTGGTTTGCCCCGCCGGGATGCTGTTGGTAAAATCATAATGTACCCTGTCATAACGCAGGCCACCGACGATACGTAGTGCCTCTACTGGTTTTATTTCGTATTGCAGGTAAGCGGCCGTATTGAACAGTTTGATGTTGTAATTATCAATGTACCTGCCGGTATTGGTAAAGCCGGTGTAGTAGTTGTTCTGCACATCTTTATCAATGTTCAGGTACTGGGCATAATACGAGCTCGGACTATCATCCATATAAACACCACCAATCAAACGCGAATGCAGAAAATCAATATCCACACGGTGCTGGGCCAGCAAGCCATAGCTTTGGAATTTCTGATCGTTCACCTGTCCGTTCGAGCTTACATATTTGCCGGTATTGTCGCGTACATCAGAGATATAATAGCTGGGCAGTTGCGCGGTAGAATTATCGCGGAAAAACAGGGTTACGAAAGTGCTGTTCTTGTCATCCCACTGATGATCCAATCGTGTGCTTGCCCGGAAAGCTTTTACCCTGCGGTAGGTAAAGCGTTGGTTGGCACTATATTTACGGCTGTAAAAACGGGTGCTATCCAAACTGCCCGGTGTTTGGGTATCCAGGTAATTGTAAGCAACGGCGGTGGTTAAACGCGTGGTTGCATTAAAATCGTAAGTGGTTTTAAAATTAACCGAATACTTGTCAAAGTCGGAATAATCCTGCCAGCTGTCTTTTTGATGAGCCACATATCCGCCAACATACAAACCAAACTTGCCCTGGCTAAAACCGCCATCGGCATCAACCCGGCGATAGTGATAATTATCGCCCTGAACAGAAACATTACCTGCATAACCCGTAGGCGGCCCTTGCGTAATAAAGTTTACCGCGCCGCCAATAGAATTACTACCATACAGCGATGACGCCGGACCTTTGATCACCTCGATATCCTTAACACCCGACATATTGATCTCATACAGCGAGTTATGGTTAAAGATCCCTGTAGGGCGTATCGGCAAACCATCCTCCATATATAAATAAAGCGCGTTATAGGTAATAGGCTGACGGATGGCCATGGTATGCTGCTCGTTACCCAGGTTCACCATATAAACACCGGCTACCTTGTTCAATAACTGGTATAAGGCGGTAGCTTTGGCGTCTTTGATCTGGGTAGAATTTATTTTGCTGATAGCGATAGGCGCATCCTGCCTGGCCTGCCCTTCCCGGCTGGCGGTTACTACCACGGGTTGCAGATCCACTGTTGAAGGCTCCAGGGCGATGTCAAGGTCGTGCCCTTTCAACGTAGCCACATCCACAATGCGTGCATTATAACCTACCATAGCAAATTTAAGTTTGGTAATCCCCTGCGCATTGATGCTAAAATGGCCCTTAGCATTGGTTGTGGCCAGCTTTACGCCGGTAGCGGCATCGGCTTTACATACAGAGGCACCCACCAGCGCCTCATGCGTATTGGCATCTGTAATGGTTCCCTGCAGGATGGTTTGGCCATATGACCGGGTAAAAAATGATATAAATAGTATAGATAGAATTAGATATTTTTTCATGAATAAATCATCAGGAGCCGAAGCCCCGGTATAAAAATTAAGTATAGGACAATGGGTTTCCCGGGGGGATCTCTTTTAGTTTGTCATGCTGAACGGAGTGAAGCATCAATTGTGCGACTTGCATGGTCGTGAACAGATCCTTCGCTATGCTCAGGATGACAAATTCAATGGCTGTCATGCTGAGCCCGTCGAAGCGTCGTGGGCAGGCCTCTGCGCACGATCCTTCGACAAGCTCAGGATGACACAGGCCGCTTTTTACTATACGCAAAAGCACACAGCAAAGCCATCAATCCAAAAAATCCGGGAAAATAAAATGGGAATTATCCTAACCGGGGAGGCTGGAAGATCGTACCGACACGGTCGACCGGAAGGGTACAATCATAAGGGGTTACAATCACTTGCAACAAGCTGGAGTGAAATTTAATAACCGTTGAACTGGCTACGTAAACTTCCTGAAAGAGGCTCTTTTGCGACTGCCTTTCATCGCTTGCCTGCTTTTCCTCTGCCTGTTTTATCTTTTTCGCGAAATAACATTTACCATCGCAATGCAACCAGGGTTTATTCCGGTTTTCGCAAAGCTTGGTAGCAATGTAGTTCCTGTTCAGTTCAAAACCCGCGTAAATAAAAAATCGCGAGAAATTAACCGTGATCAGCGAAACGATGAGTAAATAGGCTGTAAAACGTTGCAGCATGATGCCGCAAAGGTAGTAGCTGCACGTTTAATAAGCAATGCCTTATAAAAAATAAGTTTTAATTACCCCGTTTCAATACCGTGTTCAGATGCTCCCCTTTATAAACAATATGCATCTGGATGGAATCCGGGTAAATTTTCCCGGTATGCGGTGCATTACCATTGGGTACAGGTACGTTGAAAGAAAAATCGCTGCCGTTGATCATACCATCGGTAATTTGCACATCTCCTTCGGGCATATGGGCTGTGCCGGTAAGCTTATCGCTATCCACCTTAAAGGTGTAGTTTAATACAAATGTGGTATTGTTGGGCAGTTTGAGCGTTCCTGTCCATTTTCCGTTGATATTTATTACCGCGGCAAAACAGATCATCACCGTAATAACCATAACGGCAGTCGCCATCATCTTTTTTTCATAGGGATATTGCCAACAGGCATTATAGCCCTGCCGCTATGGATATACAAACTTTTGGTTAAATAGTTTAACCAAACAAAAAAACCTTACTAAAAAGTAAGGTTTTCATAGCGAGGTTTAAGTATGAAAATACTTTAATATTATTTCTTTTCTTCTGGTCTTTTTAATACCGAGTGAACTTTGGCTCCGTTGATCTCCAGGTCGATTCCTGTTGAATCGCCATAAAATTTGCCGGTATGCGGAATATCCATACCACTGGTGGTAACACTGAACGAAAAAGTGGTACCATCTGTTTTTCCATTAGCTATCTGCACATCACCTTCGGGTGTTAAAGCCGTGCCGGTTAGCTTATCGCCGTCAACTTTAAAATTATATAATAATGGATACTCGGAACCATCACCTAAAACTAATTTTCCGGCCCATTTGCCACTCAAATCGGCAATGGCTGCCATACAAACCATAAAACAACCTACTAACATCGCGGTAGTAAAAAACTTTCTTTTCATAACGTATTTTTAATTTACCTAAGATAATGTGTTTTTTGTTAAAAATCAGTTAAGTACGCGTTATTTAAACTATACAAAAGTTAAGATAAAATAGCGGTTTAAACAAGTTATTTGCCCTTTTATTTTTACATATTAACTGAATGTTATTTTGCGGCACAAATAATTGTTTAATTTTGACCCGATGAAAAAGGTGGACGTATTAAAGCTGATGGACTTGGTTGAAGACATCAAGAAATTGGATGAACTGATTGCTACCAGTCGCCAAAAAAAGACCTCAGATTTTGTACTGAACCAGTATGAAGCTAAAAAGATCAAGATGGTAGGCTCCATTATCAACGAGCTGGCCAATCCACCTATTCAATCCATAGAGAGTTACCTGCTCATTAAAAAGATCCTGAATAAATACTACCCTAACCTGCCCGAAGATGAGCTGATGAGTAACAGCGACATTGGCAAAATTGTGGCCGTTATTGAGGGCTAAGCGTTAATAGACATCAGCTATTACTTCCACTTCGCCACCTTTCCAAAACGTTGTGGTTGGATGAAAATGCTTCCATGACCGCCAGTATTCCTGGTAGGCCTGCACTTTGGCCAATCGCTGCCCTTTTTGCGTTCCGGAAATACACAAGCCATCCCAATCCCAAACCGAAGCGGTTTCCTGGTCGGTTAGCAAGCCATCATTACCCAGGTTAAAATGCAGGGTTTTACCATTGATATTTGCATTCCAGACATGATAAGTAAGATTGTCATGCTCAACACCCAATAGCAACGCCTGATGATTAAACTCATCATTAAGCAAATGTTTATTAGTTAAACGCCGCCAATCATAAGCCCGGGCTTTACCGTTGATAATTATCCCCACTACCCAGCTTTTAGGGATTAGCGCATCCTTATTTTCCAGCGTGCTATCGCGATCAATGGCCTGCACACGATCATAATTTTTTAGATCGGCATAATCATCGGCATATAATTTATCCGGCTGCATGATCAACGAGTTAGGATGTTTTTGTAACCAGGCTCCCAGGGTTGATTGCTCGTAAGGTAATTCTTTTAGTTGATGACCTTTCAATTCGCCAACGGCAGCTACGCCCGTGGCCTGGTACCACCAGGTTTTGGTGTTTTCATCTTCAATAATAGCATTATAGTGCCGGGCTCCTACCAACCTGAAATGCTGCGTGACTCCATTGATAACCGGGTCGTATACCCTGCCGGTACGGCACATGGTACAATAGGTTACCAAGACAGGTTTCCGCCCAACTTCGTCCTGTACTTTATGATGATAGCCCAGGTAAACTACCGGATAAGCCCTGGCCGCGCCATTAATCACCACCCCTATAACCAGGTAATTCAAGGGTACTTTATTGGTAAAACCGGTAGCGAATTTCACCCTGGCTGTTTCTTTAAACATGGCTTCGGCCTTATAGGCAAAATCGGTAAAATAAAAACTGATGAGGCTAAGCACCAATACCACCACCTTTATAATATTACCCCTGGCCGTATTTTTTCCATAATACCCATAATATTTGATCAGATACCCTACAATGAGCAGCGTAGCAACCACACGTAATGGGTTAACCAGTTTTTCGAGATAATAACATACGGTAATGGCATCCAGATCCTGGCTGCCTGGAAAAGGCATCAGCAGGTAAGCGTGCACCAATCCCGGTACAATCAATAAAATAACACCCAGCCAAAATATCCAAGCTCTGCTCCTACTGCTCATTACACTTCGGGGTTTAAGACAGCATAACGGTAGGGTAACAGCAAATAGTCATTGGTTTTTAATATACCGGTAGAACGGCCATAAAACAAAGCATCCGTTGACAGGTTTTCGTCTAAAAATATATATGGCATATCAATAGTAAAGTATAGGTTTTGGTTTACCCTGCTAAGTAATTTCAAACAATCAGTCTAAAATCATCCCGAATTTATTAAAAATTACTTGATAAAAAACAGCCCACACTATAATTATTTTTAGTCAAAAACCTGCCCATCAAAGCTGGTATTTTACTGCTTTTTACCGTTCTCTACGCTTTTGATCTCTTCTTTACGATCTTTTGCAAAATCAAAATGATCAAAATCGGCAGTCTGTGGTACATCCAGGGTAAAGCTATTAAGTGGTTCAATTTCAAGCGTAATATTTTCGGCTATCAAGTCAACCACATGGCCTCCAAAGGCTTTATCAGTTGATAAAAAGTGAAAGTGATAACCGGCAATGTGCGGCCCCTCCATAAACTTTGGTATCCGGAAACCGATCAGGTCGCCGTTCATATCGGCATGGTCAAAAAAGTGCTGCCTGTCCAACATCGAGGCCAGGGGCAGATACGGCTTTTCAACCGGCGGGAATGCCCTGGTTTTTACCAGTTTAAATTTACCACTGATGTGGATAGCATAAATACCATTTTGGTTGGTGAGCAAACTATCCAGGTAACTGTAAAACGCCGCTTTGTTTAATGTGCCACTATGTTTATACACTTTAACGGCATTAAAAAAACACACTACCGCGTACGGCGTTTTACCGGTATCGGGTATTTCGGTGGTTTTACCGGTAGCCTGTGTCTGGTACAAATGTCCTTTAAAAACAAGCAGTTCGCCATCGAGCCTGGCCGGCGCGCCCAAACCAAAATTACCATGCTGTTTTAATTGTTTGTATGGATAATACGAATCATACAAACCACCAATAAATGCCGAAGCTAAACCGGCACTGAACAGATCACGATCGTTCGGGTTAACTGGTTTAGCTTTTTGTTGCGCCGATGCTGTAAAGCTGAAACAAATAACAGCCAGCAAGAAATAAATAGGGGATTTTTTCATAGCTAATAATACATTGTAAATGTGGCAGCAAAACAATCGTTTTTTTAGCAGTTTGGCAAATATTATAGTATACATTATTCATAAGTCGTTGTAAATTTTACGTTGCTTTTACCACGGGATGGCAGGGCTATGTTAACTTTGCATATTCTAAAAAAAAGAAAAACATGAAGATAGAGATATGGTCTGATGTGATGTGTCCGTTTTGCTACATTGGCAAACGCCGTTTTGAGGATGCGCTGCAACAATCAGGGCACCAGGAGCAGATAGAAATTGAATGGAAAAGTTTTCAGCTCAACCCCGATATGAAAACCGATCTGTCGACCAATATTAATCAATACCTGGCCGATGCCAAAGGCTGGACACTGGATTATGCCGCTCAACTGAACGATCATGTAACCCAAATGGCCGCCGAGGTTGGCCTCACCTACAATTTCGACCGCGCCGTAGTAGCCAATAGTTTTAATGCGCACCGTTTTACACACCTCGCCAAAAAACATGATCTGGGCGACGCCGCCGAAGAGGCCTTGTTTAAAGCCTACTTTACCGAAGGACAGAATATTGACGATAACGATACCCTGATTAAGTTGGGTATAAGCATTGGCTTAGATGCCGCTGAAATAAAGCAAGTATTAGCAAGTGATACTTATGCCGATGAGGTAAAATACGATATAGCACAAGCGCAGCAGTTAGGCATCCGTGGCGTTCCGTTTTTTGTGATGAACAATAAATATGGCGTATCGGGCGCACAGGCCGTTCCCCTATTCCTGGAAACTATCGAAAAATCATTTAGCGAGTGGCAGCAGGAAAATAAAAAGCCTTCATTAACCATTATTGAAGGAGAATCTTGCTCACCCGATGGCGATTGCGGATAATTCTATATCGCGGGTAAATATTTATGTATCAGGCAAAAAACGATTTAGCCTGTTAATTTTTAACATATTTGTTATACCTTTGTATATACAATACATAGTGTAACAAATACACTTACATAAATATCAATGATCGACGCGCCAGCTGTACCTCTTCCTGTATCAAAAAAAGCACTCCGCATTGCTGTAGGGGCCATGTTTTTTATGGCCGGCCTTAGCTTTTCGAGCTGGGCATCGCGCATTGCTACGGTACAACAAGACATGGGACTCTCTGATGCTGCTTTGGGCGCAGTATTATTCGCGTTGCCGGTAGGTTTAATGTGCTCCCTCCCTTTTTCGGGCTGGATCATCACTAAAATAGGCAGCCGTAAATTGCTGATCAGCGCTTTATTGGTTTATTCGATGGCGCTGGTGACTTTAGGTTTGGCGCAAAATCCTTTTCAGCTGATCATTTGCCTCATCTGTTTCGGCTTCAGCAGCAACGCCGTAAATATATCTGTAAACACCCAGGCCGTACTTACCGAAGAATTATATCAACGCCCCATCCTGGCCTCATTTCATGGCTTATGGAGCCTGGCAGGATTCACAGGCGCGGGTGTGGGTACATTTATGATCGCCAACCATGTAGCGCCTTATCATCATTTTATATTAATGATGGTGGTGATCATGATAGGTGTAATTATAGCAGCCCGCTATCTGAAAGATGATAAAGTAGCCAACGCGGGTCCGGTTTTCGTGATGCCCGATAGCTCGCTGATCAAGCTGGGTGTTATCGCCTTTTGTTCGATGATCTGCGAAGGCGCCATGTTTGATTGGAGTGTTATTTACTTTAAAAAGGTAGTGCTTGCACCAACAGCCCTTGTAGGCGTGGGCTTTACTGCTTTCATGCTTACCATGGCGGGAGGCCGGTTCTTTGCCGATAAGTTCGCGCACCGTTATGGCTTAAAGCGCACCTTGCAGGTAAGCGGTACATTAACGGCTACGGGTTTGCTTTTCGCGGTAGCATTTCCTCATGTATATACAGCCATAGCCGGTTTTTTATTGGTAGGTGTTGGTGTATCATCGGTTGTGCCCATGGTTTTTAGCGCTGCGGGCAAATCAAAAACCATGCAGCCGGGTGTGGCTTTGGCAGCAGTATCAACTATAGGCTTCCTGGGCTTTTTGGTGGGCCCGCCCCTCATTGGTTTCATAGCGGGCCTGGCAACATTAAGGGCTTCGTTTATCCTGATAGCCTGCATGGGGATATCGGTAGTAGTGGTATCTACCAAAGCCAAAATTTGATCACTCCCTGTTCAAATCATCTTCTGTAGGGTTAAGCAAATACTCAAACTGCTCATGTCCGTTATGAAAAATAAATTTCAAACGCTCTTTGGGTGCTTCAATATCCAATGACATTAAGCCGATGGTTTGCGGCAGGTTGTCCCTTATTAATTTCAGATCGGTTATATGGGGCATCTCCACGAATATATCCTCTCCCTGTGCCTCTATCTTCCATCCCGGCAGGTTGGCGTGATTTAGTACATCGATCCATTTTTGCTGATAAGTGTTCATATTGCTATTTATAGAAATAAAGGTTTGAGCACCTGACTTGGTTTTAAATAATTCCTTAATTTAGGAGCGATGAGGCAAAAAACTCCCATTGAAAAGATCGCCGCTCCTGTAAATAAGTTCATCCACCAGGAACATACCAGCGGCATTGTGCTTTTTATCAGCGTGGTAATAGCCATCATTTGGGTCAACTCCCCGCTCGAGCATTTCTATCATGCCCTTTGGGACATCAAATTTTCCCTGGGCTTTAACGGTCATGTACTTGATCATTCCCTGCACCTGTGGATCAACGACGGACTGATGGCTATATTCTTTTTTGTGATAGGCCTGGAGCTGAAACGGGAGTTTATGGCCGGTGAGCTTTCCTCCATCAAAAAAGCATCCTTCCCCATGGTGGCTGCTTTGGGTGGTATGCTGGTACCGGCCCTTATTTATTTCCTGATCAACAAAAACACCCCATCTGAACATGGCTGGGGTATCCCTATGGCCACCGATATTGCCTTTGCGCTGGCACTGCTTTCCATCGCGGGCAAACATATCCCATCCTCCATCAAAGTATTCTTATCAGCCCTGGCTGTGGCAGACGATTTGGGTGCTGTACTGGTGATTGCTATATTTTATAGTTCGCATATTGCCCTAATGCCTTTAACCATTGGGGTTTGGTTATTGGTGATACTGCTTATAGGCAACAAAATGGGCATCAGGCCTATTGCTTTTTACCTGGTGATAGGCTTCGCTGTTTGGGTAGCTTTTTTACTTTCGGGAGTGCACGCCACTATTGCGGGTGTATTAGTGGCCTTTACCATCCCTGCACGTACCCGCATCAACGAAAAAAATTATGCCGATAACCTGCGCAAGCTACTGCTCAATTTTGAAAATGCCATCCCTAACAACAGCACCCTAACCACTCCCGAGCAGCATGACACTATCGAAAAAATAAAGCAATTAAGTATGGATGCCGAAACACCGCTGCAAAAAGTAGAATTTATGCTGCACCCATGGGTGGCTTTTGTGGTGATGCCGCTTTTTGCTTTGGCCAATGCCGGTATCGTGATCGGCGCTAACTTCTTTTCGTCACTGGCTAACCCAGTAAGCCTGGGAGTGGCAATCGGTTTACTGGCGGGCAAGTTTGTGGGTGTGTTATTGGCCACCTGGCTTATGGTAAAATTTGGTGCGCAACTGCCCGCAAAATCTACCTGGAAACAGATTATCGGGGTGGCCCTGCTGGCTGGCGTGGGCTTTACCATGTCGTTGTTTATATCGGGGCTTGCCTTTAGTCACCCGGAAATGGTTGATCAGGCTAAATATGGTATTTTGTTAGCTTCCTTATTGGCAGGTGTGCTTGGAGTACTGGTGTTGAGGAAGGCCCGATAGTGAGTTAGTGAGTGGTGAGTAGTGCGTTTTTTGTCTGAACCTTGATTCATACGATTTAAGGATTCTCAGGATTTTAGTCTAAATTGTCCGTCATTTTTAACTCACAACTCACAACTCACAACTCACTATTCGGCTTGCCATACACACTCAAAGGTGTAAGCCTGTCCTGAAATATTACTTTCCCGCTATTATAAAACTTTATAAAATCATCGGCACTTATCTGTCCTGGATAAGGCACAAAATAATGGCTCGCAGTGCCGTTTCGCCAGGCCAATGCATAGGATAGTTTGTGCTTGACCAATGTGGGTAGCAAAATTTTTGTCCACCAGTCGGCTTGGGGTATTTGTTCATAACCCGTTTCGGGCAGGCAGGCTACTTTATGATGTTTGGTTGCTATGGTCTCTAAAATAGTAAGGCGATTATCCAGTTTGGTTTGATAATCGGCAACGTTAGTGTAGCAGTAATTATCAAAACCCACAAAATCAACATAGTCATCGCCGGGGTAGCGTTCCAGGAATTCCCCTTCTGAATCAAAATCGGCGGCGGAATATACGATGAGCAGATTATGCAGTTTTTTCTTCTTACGCAGGTAATCAATAGTAAAGCACCACAGCGTTTTAAATTCATCGGCCGACGAAGTATTTTTGCCCCACCAAAACCAGCTGCCGGTGAGCTCGTGAAAAGGCCTGAACAGGATGGGAATGGCTTCGCCGCCAGGACCCTTCATATCGGCCATATATGCGGCTGATTTATCCAGCCAGGAAACATAAACATCATGGTAAACCCCGCCAGGTATCAATTCTTTAACCGTATGTTCTGTGGTATCCCAGGCCGTTTTACCATTGGCCGGATTATCCATGTGCCAGCAAAAAGTATTGATACCGCCGCGCGCATAGGCTTCCCTTACCAGTTGTTTTTGCAGTTTAAAAGGGACCCCGTTAATATCATTAATACTGTCGTGCTCAATTTTAGCCAAATCCCAACCATACACCGCCGGGTATGAACCCGTAACACTTTTTACATCCGAGCCGTTGAGCTCAAACTTCCAGTTAACACCATAAGCCGTATCGTCATGGTGTCCAAACAGAACGCCGGCACCCAACAAACGCTGCATACTAAAAAAGAGAGCGCTGGTTTCGGCCGTGGCTTTCTTATCGCTGGGGCTATATAATTGCGCGCTGGCCAACAAGTTGTAAAACAATAAAAACAAAGCGGTAATGATTATATACCTCAAAACTATATGCATATTTTAATAAACAGGGCAAGCCACTAATTTACTATTAAAAGTGTTGTTGAACAGAAATTTTACACTCCATCAACTATATTTTTCTCAGCCCTGTCATTCAATATAAATTATAACTGTTACGTTTGCAGCCAATTGCGGTTTTATTTTTTTACCCATATGGTCAGAAACTTAAACTCAATTTAATATGTTATTAAAAACGGCCTCCTTAACTTTCAGCAGGTTAATCCATGGCCTATAATTTGGCTTGTTAATTGTATAGTGAATTCAGATTTTATCATGCAAAAACAGAAAACTGCCATATTATATATCAAGTTCAAACAATTGCATCAGGTTATTGTAGAGTAACCATAATTAATTTGTACAAATACCTACTATATCGTATTTAATGGATACAGCAGAAAGCACAACAGCGGTTAAAAAGAATTCGAAGTTTAAACAAAGCCTCGTTAACTTTTTTACCGATCTCTATAAGATCAACCAATTTATTTTGCGTTTTTTCAGGGAGGCATTCGTCCCCCCGTTTGAATTTAAAGAGATCGTAAGGCAGTGTTTCGAGGTAGGTGTACGTTCTTTTACCTTGATATCGGTTACCGGTTTTATTGTTGGGGTGATATTTACCAAACAGTCTCGCCCGTCCTTATCCGAGTTCGGAGCGCAGTCATGGTTGCCATCATTGGTATCTATCGCTATTATGCGTGCGCTGGCACCCCTGGTTACCGCCCTTATCGCATCGGGTAAAGTAGGTTCAAGTATTGGCGCCGAGCTGGGCTCTATGCGTGTAACCGAACAAATAGACGCCATGGAAGTATCGGGCACCAAACCTTTTAAATTTTTGGTGTGTACACGCGTATTGGCCACTACCCTTACCATTCCTATTTTATCAACTTATACCGGTTTGATAGCCATATTGGGCGGATTTTTAAATGTAAGTCAGAACGAAGGCACCAGTTGGAGTACCTTTATACAACAGGTATTTGAGCCTTTAACTTTTGTTGATTTTGTGGCATCGCTCATCAAATCAATCGTATTTGGTTTTACCATAGGTATTGTAGGCTGCTACCAGGGATACAATTCGACCAAAGGAACCGAAGGTGTTGGCAAGGCAGCTAACGGCGCCGTAGTTACCGCCATGTTCCTGGTATTTATTGAAGAAGTGATTATTGTACAGATAACCAGCTGGTTCCGTTAATATGAAAAAGACACATACACCAACAGATCACAGCAACCCGGTTATCAGTATCAGAGGGCTTAAAAAAGCCTTTGAAGATTATGCCGTACTGCGCGGCATCGACCTTGACCTTTACCAGGGCGAAAACCTGGTGGTATTAGGCCGATCAGGTACGGGTAAATCTGTATTGATCAAAATTATTTCGGGCCTGTTGAAACCAGACGCGGGCGAAATAACCGTACTGGGGCATAATATGGAGCAAATAACCGAAAAAGAACTGCAGGAACTGCGGGTGAGGATCGGCTTTTCGTTCCAGAACAGCGCTTTGTATGATAGTATGACGGTTCGTAAAAACCTGGAATTTCCATTGGTGCGTAACCGTAAAGGCATTACCCGGACTGAGATCAATACCGCGGTGGAAACCGTGCTGGATGCCGTTGGTTTGTCGCAAACCATTAACCAGATGCCTGCCGAGCTTTCCGGCGGTCAGCGTAAACGTATCGGTATTGCCCGTACGCTGATCCTGAACCCCGAGATCATGCTGTATGACGAGCCCACTGCCGGTCTTGATCCGATAACCTGTATCGAGATCAATGACCTCATTAACGAAGTGCAGCAGCGTTACAATACTTCATCTATCATCATTACGCACGATTTAACCTGCGCCAAACAAACCGGCGACCGTATAGCCATGCTGCTCGATGGGCAGTTTCAGCGTACCGGCACTTTTGATGAGGTTTTTGATACCGACGATACCCGGGTTAAACCATTTTTTGATTACAACTTTATTCACTAAGAACAGACATTATACCATTATCATGGATGCAACAGAAAATAGAAAAGCAATAATAGTAGGCATATTTTTAGCGCTTGGCCTCATCGTATTTATCTTGGGGGTATTCACGCTTGGCGGCCAGCAAAAAAGCTTTGTAAAAAACATAAAAATAAGCTCCGTTTTTAGCGACGTAGCCGGACTAAAAAAAGGTAATAACGTATGGTTTTCGGGCGTTAAGGTAGGTACCATCAGCGAGGTTAAATTCATCGGCCCATCAAAAGTACAGGTGTTTATGAATGTTGATCAGGCCACTCAGCAATATATACACCGCAACGCCGGCGCCAAAGTAAGCTCCGACGGGTTAATTGGTAATAAGATCATCGTGATTGATGGCGGTAGTCCGCAAGCTCCTGAAATTCAGGACGGCGACGTATTGCAGGCCGAGAAAATGCTCTCAACCGACGACATGTTGAAGACCCTACAGGATAATAACCAGAATCTGCTGGCTATCACCACCGATTTTAAAGTACTGAGCCATAAAATACTGGAAGGCAAGGGAACTGTTGGCGCCTTAATGGCCGATAGCACCATGGCCATACAACTGCGCGGCGCCATGCGTAATTTACAGGCCGCCACACAAAGTGCTGCAAACATGGCCGTACAGTTGAATAATTTCAGCGCCAAAATGAATACCAAAGGCGGCTTTGCCGATAAACTGCTTACCGACACAGCTACTTTCAACAAAATAAGCCAGTCGGTTGCTCAATTACAAAAAACAGCGGCGAATGCATCAACCCTTACCGAAAACCTGACCAAAGCCAGCAATAAACTGAATACTACCGACAACATCCTGGGTGTGCTGCTGAACGATCAGAAAGGCGCCACACAGGTACAAACCACGCTGAACTATCTGCAACAAAGCTCGGTTAAACTTAATGACGACCTGGAAGCGGTACAGCACAATTTCCTGCTGCGCGGCTTTTTCAAAAAGAAAGCAAAAGCCAAGGCTGATAGTTTAAAGGCACAATAAACTTTATACTACAGGTATGCAAAGCGGATGTATGGTATTGGGGATAATTGAGATGTGCGCGGCAGGGCTGCTCATTTTTTTGGCTTATCTTATCAAATACAAAAAAAGAGTTGAGATCATTGCCGGTTATGACGAGCGAACCTGTAAGGACAAAAACGGTCTGGCCAATTGGATAGGCGGCAGTCTCCTGATCACCGGGCTCCTATGCCTTTTATTAGGCATTGTAGCCACCCTAATGCCCAACCATACCGATCACATGCTGATCGCTTTTGGCATTATTGTACTTCTCTGGGTGGTTATAGTTAATGTAGGCGGACGGAAGTTTAAGGGATAATCTACTTATCTTCTCACAGCCGTCGCTCGGCTCTACTACGCTACCGTATCCGGATGCAAGATCTTGCCGGGAAACTCATCCATGTTTTTATAATACATTTTGGGATCTACACTGCTTTGTTCCATTGCCCACACCGCCATGGTGTACAAAATGGGTTTTAGGCGCGATCCGGCAACGGTAAGACTATAGGTTACATACGGTGGAACTACGGGTTTCGCTTCTCTTACTATCAGATTATCGGCTTCTAACTGCTTCAGATGCTGGATCAGCACTTTTTCGGTAATGGCCGGGATGGCTTTTTTTATCTCACTGTACCGTTTGCTGCCCGATAACAGGTGAAACAAAATGATGGGTTTCCAATACCCCCCTATCTTTTCCATTACATAGGTTACCGGACATTCTTTAAATGCGGTCTGCTTGTTTTCCTGTATGGTTGAACTCTCTTTGATTGCTGTCATGGCTACGTACTTCAGGGTAAGTACTTGTATAAAAGTAAGTACTAAGATAGCTTTGCTGATAATAAAAACAAAATATAAAGTTATGAAAATCACCGTCACAGGCTCATTGGGCAATATCAGCAAACCACTGGCTAAACAATTAATAAGGGCCGGCCACCAATTAACTATCATCAGCAGTAACGCCGAGAAAGCGTCAGCTATTGAAGCCTTAGGGGCAACAGCGGCCATCGGCGTAGTTACCGATGTAGAATTGTTAACTCGAGCTTTTACCGGAGCTGATGTGGTGTACACCATGGTGCCGCCTTATTTTGGGGCAAACAACTTCCGGGAATATGTGCGGAATATCGGTAAAAACTACGCCGAAGCTATTGAGAAAGCAGGTGTACCACGTGTGGTAAACCTGAGCAGTATCGGCGCGCATCTTAATGCAGGTACCGGCCCGATCACGGGCATGCACGATGTGGAACTGGAACTGAATAAGCTGAGCAATGTAGCCGTAAAACACCTACGTGCGCCATTTTTTTATGTAAACTTTGAGGGCAATATCGATATGATCCGGAATATGGGTATTTTAGGTTCTAACTATCCCGCGACAGCCAGATTAGTTATGGTTCATCCGGAGGATATTGCTGCCGTTGCCGCGGAAGAAATACAACAGGAATTTACTGGCAAAAGCATACGCTACCTGGTAAGCGACGACCGTACCATGGGCCCCATAGCCACCGTTTTAGGTACCGCCATAGGCAAACCAGAATTACCCTGGGTTGAATTTACCGACGAGCAAGCCTTGAACGGGATGCTGCAAAACGGCCTGCCACCCGAAATGGCCCGCAATTTTGTAGAAATGGGAACCGCTATAAGATCAGGCTTATTATGGGGCGATTATGATCAAAATAAACCCAAAGTACCGGGTATTATCAAACTGGAAGCCTTTGCACAGGAATTTGCAGATAGGTTTAAATTGGTCTAATACCTCACCCTGCCCTCTCCTTTGGAGAGGGTTGGTTAAGATTTTAAATAATCGCTTTTACTCCCGGTATTTTCACCAGTAAACTACCCAAAACAAATGAACCAATAACCGCCAACGGTGCCACAAAAAGCAATTTTATAGCAGGATCGGCATCCAATGGTCTGAATAACATGGACAAGGAAATCAGCACCAACGGATGAAATATATAAACCGCAAAAGTAGCTCTCGACATATTTTTCATCAACATTGATTGACTATTCCATCTTTGCCTGGCAATACCCAGTAAAGCCACAATGATAAATATCCCGGTGAACTGCTCCCAGCAGGCATACATTAAGGATTGCCAATGTCCGTCGCCGCTAAAAGTTTCTACAGGGCTGTTGGTAACTTCTTTGATATAATATATTACCGGAAACACCACTAAGATCATGACAGCAACCATAACGGCGAAGCCCTTACCCATTTTATAGCTCACTATATTAAGCCATTTCCCGCGCGAGGCTACTATACCTAAAGTAAATAAAGCGATATATTGTACAAAGTGCCCCAACTGAAAACCTACTGGTTTTAATACCCAGCCCACCGGAAATACCGACCGGACCAGGTAGCTGCCTAAAGCCAGTGTAAGCGCAAATAAAACCACAGTGAGCGTGGAAGGCATTTTCCCCGATGCGGATAGTTTGCTTTTAAACAACAACATGATGCCCACATACAATAAACTAAACAGCAGCAGGGCGGCCACAAACCATAATACCCCAAAATCTATCCAGGGATGAAAACCACCAAGGAACTGGATGTAGGTAATGTCATGACCCAGTGCAAAACGGTAAACCAGGAAGCATAATACCGGCGACAGGATAAATGAATAAAATATAAGGGGGATACCCAGACGTTTTAACCGATCGATGGTAAAACGTGCAGCGCCTTTTTTATGGTAGGATGATTCGGTGAAATAGGCCGAGATAAAAAAGAAAAAGCCCATAAAAAACGACTGATTGGTGGCCACAAACAAGGTCATCGGTATTGATGCGGCAACAGAGGTTGTTTTTTCGGCATAATACCAGCCGCCGGGGGCGCCATAAGTAATAAAAGCATGATGCAATACCACTAAAACGGTAAGCATTACTTTTAGATTATCGATATATACAATTTTAACTGTTTGTGTATTACTGCCAGCGGTAGCGGGTAATACAGCGGTTTGATCTTGCATTGGTATAGGTTAAGCGATATTTTATAATTTGATACACCTAAAGGATGCTTTTATTTCAAATTAGTTACACCGCTTTGCAATTATTTGATCAATTGTCCGGCATTGCGTTTATCCGGGGGGAGTGCCATGAAACTTTTATAACTCGCGCTTAAATAGTTGGTGAGGTTAAAATCATTGGCTGTATAAACCTTAACCGATGGAATGTATAACAATATAAAATTTTCAAGATCAGTACCTGTTAGGGGAACGTACTTAGCTATATTATCGGGTTTAAACACATTGGTAATCTCATCGCGTACTTTTTCGTTCTCTAATAACTCTGCTTGTTTCCTTTTATCTTTTTCGTCTTTGTTCCAGTAATGCAAGCGAAGTATTACACCACCTTTGGGATCACCTTTTGGATTGCCCGGGCTGGGTGCATTACGTTGATAGATCATGGTTTGCCCATGAAACTCCGGGTCAACATAACCACTTGCCGGCTTTTTGATCTCCACATTGGTTACTTTTACCTCTTTCAATTCATTTTGCTTAGCCGCTATAAGCACCTGAATACCACGCAAATCAGTAACAACAACAGTATCCGGAAGATAAAACGAACTTTTAAAGAGGAGAATGTCGCCGCCTTTGGCGGGGATACTGAACTTACCTGCTTTATCGGTTGCGGTGACTTTGCCATTGGTTGAGTTTTCCACCCGCAAACCAGCAACTACGGTATGAGACTTGATCTCATAAACAGTACCTTTCTGTACACCCTGCCCATAGGCCAGTGCCGAAACAAAACAAGCGATCAATATGAGCAGGAACTGACGAGGCATATATAAAGTATCCAAAATAACAAAACACAAATTTACAGATAAACTTTTTAACTTATTTTAACATATTGAGAAACCAATAACAGAAAGAAAAGGGCGCCAGTTGGCGCCCTTTTGATTAACAGGATACGTAATATTAAACGTATAGTTTATTCCTCACTCTTTCCCCCTTCATTCTCCTTCTGTAGCTTTTTAAGCATTTCAGTGCCTATCAGGGCATCTATTATACCGTTACCTCCGTTGTCTTTACCGCTTACCAATATTTCTGGTACCAGTTTAATACCGGCTGCGGCAAGGGCTTCGGCTACACGTACAATGGCGTATTGTTCGGTACCCATGGCTTCGGTTTTTTGTTTGGTTACCTCAGCTTCGGCCAAACCGATGGCTTTGATCTTGGTACTTTCTGCAATACCATTTACCTCGGTAGCGTTAGCGTCGGCCTTAGCATTCACTGTTTTGGCCTCAGCATCGGCTTTGGCTATGGTAATCCTTACTTCGGCATCGGCCTTAGCATTAATGGTTTTGGCTTCAGCTTCACCATGTGACGCTGCAACTTTTGAGGCAGCCATCTGGGTGTTGATCTCAACCTGGCGGGTTGATTTTACCACCTCTGGCTGCATATCGGCACCGGCACGGGCGCTTTCAAATTCCTTACGTTCAATTTGCGCATGGCGTTGTATCTCGTAAGTCACCTTTTCCTCTTCGGCCAGTTTACGGTCGGTCAGGGTTTTCATCAGGGCGGCTGGCGGTACTATGTCACCAATCAGGGTATCTACACCAATTACGTTATAGGTGGTTAATACCGCGCCGATATGGTCACGTGCATCACTTTGCCTTTGGATACGGTTAGCCAAAAAGCCTATCACGTCACTCTTTTGTGCCGAGTTACGGAAATAGTTGGCAATGGTAGGTTCCAATACCTGCGATACCAGGTTTTTCATCTTACCAAAACGGGCTATTACCTTTGGCGCTTCGTTACGTGGCACGTGGATGATCTGTGACACATCCAGGTTGAATGTAAAACCATCAGATGACCTTACCGTAATAGTACACAGGTTTTTATCCAATTCATGTGCTTCAGTGCGGCTATCGGCCCAGTTCAACACAATGTTGGTTGTTGGTACAATCTCCACCGCATGAGTGTAAATGTTGATCGGGTGTTTACCCGGATCAAGCGGATCTTCCCAAACACCTTTCTGGCCACGATGAACGATATTACCATGTTTAAAGGCATCGCCACTGGTATCTTTACCTTCGGGCCCAACAAAGGAGTTTACTACACCTACATAACCAATAGGTATATAGGTCATATCTACCTGTTCAACAATTACAAACCAAGGGTTCAGGTAATAAGTACCGGCCAGTATCACGTCTTCCTGCAAACCTTTACGACCACCGGCATTAATAAACGCGATAGGGTCCTGGTAGTTTTTATGGCCCGATACAGATTCACCGGCAATCTCGCCCTTATCCAGCGGCTCGCCATCCAACGTAGTGACGATACCTACTTTATTTTCGTGGATCTGGGTGATGGGTACCATCTCAATCTCAAACAAGAAGGTGTTGATACGGTAACTACCCGGCGTAAGGAAAGCAGCCTGCGGACCTTTCTGACCATTATTGTCCAGGAAGGCAATAGCATCCTGGAACTTGTCGCAATCAACCGGTTTACCCAGCACACGACCTGTATCCAGCGAAGCTCCGTCTTTTGCCTTTACCAGTCCCAGCTTGTTTTGCTCAATCACGGTAAACGCCTCCATGGTAATACCATACTGCCATGGCCACAAACCCCAGTACAAACCAGGGGCAAGCGCTTTGGCCTGCATACCAGCCTCGCCATGAATAGCGATGATACGACCATCGGGCAAACGCGATTTGCTTGACAGAGTGAACTTTTTGACCACCAGTCCGATACGGTTATCCGGCACGATCACCATACCGAAAAACACGCGCAAAACAAATTTGTACATCAACAAAATCAGGATGACAGGCACAGCCCACCAAAGCATAACAATTAGATTGTTGTTCATTTTTTTTAAGATTTAAATAATTTGATTTTTTAACGGAACCCTTAAGGTGCGGGCCCTCACAATAACTTATAGCTTAAACTGGATTGGAGTACCTTGGCTATATAGTGTCATTAAGACAGTTGCAATTACAGGATGTTACAACTTTTTTAAAAAATATTTTTGACCGCTGATTTTTTTGATTTCGTTGATTACGCTGAAGCATGATTTACTGGATTAAGGATTATAGGATTTTTACCCAAGATGATATTTTCCGGTAACAATTCATAATGAATTAATTGTAAACAATTCAGTTTACCGATAGTTAAATCAATAGTATCTCATTTAATCTTTACGGTCATGAATACTTCAATATCAAAAAACACCAGCAAAAAAACTACAGATAGTAAGAACAGAAAGCAACTCGAAACAGAAGCGCCAATAAGCGAAAAAGACGAGGTAAAAAAAGCCGAAGAGCGAACAAAAAAGCACCTGAAAGGCAAAAGCTGATTTTATACTTTAACCGTAATTGCATAGCTTAGATTAAATTAATGCGATCATGAAATTTTACGGTTTTATATTATTTGCACTCTCGCTATTTGTTATGGCATCATGCAAACCGGCAGTTACCACCCAGGCACTTACCGGCAAATGGAAGTATATAAAAATAGAGCACCCAAATGCCAGCCCGCCGGATACGGTAAAAAAGGCCGAGTTGGATGAGGCTGTGCCCTACATACAGTTTACGCCTGAAATGAAATATACGATTGTATGGGGAGGTAAATTCCTGTCGCACGGTGCTTTCACGCTCAACGGCAGCAATATGAATGTAAAAGAAGTACTGCCCGATGGCAAGACCCGTGATTTTGTCTTTTATGTATCGGAATTAACGGATGATAGGATCGTTTTTGAAAGCACCGGCCCCGAAGGATCAAAGGTTACGGCTTTGCGGGCGAGTAAGTTTTAGATTTTGCTTTGTCATGCTGAACGCAGTGAAGCATCTATTATACGACAAGCAAAGCATGTTGAAGAAGATCCTTCGCTATGCTCAGGATGACAAGATAGATAAACTCCAAATAAATTTCAGCCAAAAAAGGTGATATATCTGTTATAAGTTACACATGGTAATAAACAGTGTACAATGGATGCAGTTAATTTAGAAGAGCAGGTTGCAGAACGGCAGCAGCTTTTCATCACATTATATCAAAAAGTTTTCCCGGCGGTAGCCCGGTATGTGAGCAAATGCGGCGGATCATTTGACGAGGCCAAAGATGTTTTCCAGGATGCTTTGCTGAGCTATTATGAAAAAAGCAGATCGGCCAATGCCGATATTAAAAGCAGCGAAGGTGCCTATATTTATGGTACTGCCCGCTACCTGTGGATTAAACGCTACAAAGAAGGCCAGCAAACCACACAATTGGACGACAGCGCTACTGACTTAGCTGTGGAAACCATCGTACCCCTCGCCGACGATAAACTATTGAACTTCCTGGAAACAGCTGGCAAACGCTGTATGGAGCTGCTACGCTCCTTTTATTATGATCAGTTACCCATGACCAAACTGGCACAACTATTTGGCTTTTCCGGGGTGCGTTCGGCAACCGTGCAAAAATATAAGTGCATCGAAAAAATAAGGGAATCCGTAAAACAAAAAGCATTAACCTATGAGGACTTCCTTGAATAATATAGCACAAACCGAAGCCTACCTGTTAAAAAGGGTAAACCCGGCCAACTCCCTGCTGTTCGAAGCCAAAATGCTGCTTGATCGGGATCTGCAGACCCGTGTTTCGCAGCAACAACAGGTATATACCCTGGTACAGCAATATGGCCGCAAACAGGTAAAAGCCGAGATCGAGGCCGTTCATCAACAATTATTTAACCAGCCCGAACATCTGAGTTTCAGGCAAAAAATAGCACGCATCTTTTTAAGATAGAATCAAGAAGTAAGAATCAAGAATCAAGACGGTAAAACAATTTCTGGCTCTCGGTTCTTCGCTCCCACTCTCCCCTTTAAAAACCACAATTTTATGAATATCGATAAACAGGAATTCCGCAAATATGCGGTCATGCACCATGCTATTGCCGGTACCCGGGTAGATAGCTTTATTTCACAGGTCGAAAAAAGCACGTTACCCGTAGCCATGACGCCCTACATTACCGAAGAACGCGAAATGCGCGTAGCCCAGATGGACGTATTTTCGCGTCTGATGATGGACCGGATCATTTTTCTTGGCGAAGCCGTTGACGATCATGTAGCCAACATCATTCAGGCGCAACTGCTTTTTCTGCAGTCGACAGATGCCAAAAAAGATATACAGATGTATATCAATTCGCCGGGCGGTTCGGTTTATGCCGGCTTGGGTATTTATGATACCATGCATTTTATAGGACCCGATGTGGCTACCATTTGTACCGGCATGGCCCTCTCCATGGGATCAGTACTGCTATGTGCAGGTGCAGCGGGTAAACGTGCAGCGCTCAAGCATTCCCGCATTATGCTGCACCAGCCATCGGGCGGGGCGCAGGGTATGGCATCAGACATTGAAATAGCCTCTACCCAGATCCGCAAAATGAAACAGGAACTATATGAGATCATCGCCCAGCATAGCGGCCAGCCATACCAAAAGGTTCATGATGTATCCGACCGGGATTACTGGATGACAGCCAGTGAGTCAAAAGAGTTTGGGATAATTGATGAGGTGTTGGGGTAACACCTCACCCTACCCTCTCCTTTGGAGAGGGTTTTAAAACCAAGCTCCATATCGCCAATAAAAAAGCCTCTTAACGAGGCTTTTTTATTTATCTTGGTTTTATTATCCGCAAGCAATGAGCACAAGATTTATTATCATGTTACTAAACGACGACGTTGTAGCCGGTGGGTTTTCTTTCGGACTTATTTTTAGTTGGTGGCAGATCCTTACGTTTCTTATTCTTGTTACTTGTTTAATTTACTTCATTAGAAGAAATCGTAGAAATAGGCGCATATAGCATTTTGCTCTATTGACAACACACAGACGGAGTGGGTCGTCTATCACAGTCCTCAATGCGCTATCACACCCGCATCTACCGATGCCGATACTTTATGCTTGATAAACCGGCTGCCTATCAGTAAAGTAAGCAATGCTACAACACCTGCCGCCGCCATAACCCCTGCCATGGGTAATGCGCTATGACTTGTAATGAGTGTGATACCCACCGATGCCAGTGAGCCAATAGCCATTTGGAAGGCTCCCATTAATGCTGAAGCCGAACCCGCGTTTTTGGTAAAAGGTGCCAATGATAAGGCAGCTGTATTAGGATAACTGATACCCACACCGCACAATACACCAAATATCATGGCAATGGTGCCAGCAATGTTAAACCAGTTATTGAACGCACCTATTAAAAATACAGTCGAGATAAATACCAGCCAAATTAATGAGGCATTCACCAATTGTTCGCTTTTATATCTTTTCATCAGGATGCTGTTTACCTGGCTCGAGCCGATAAACCCTACAGAAAGTCCGGCGAATATCCACCCAAACCCTTTCTGACTTACTTTAAACACCTCAATAAATACAATTGACGACGATGATACGTAAGCGAACAGGCCTGCAAAAGCGAATGCCCCGCAAAGCGCATAAGTTAAAAACTGCGGATTTTTTAATACATGCCAGAAGTTGCGGATAATAGGCAGTGGCTTTAAGGAATATGATGGATCGGGCTGATAGCTTTCGGGAAGTAAAAATATAACCGCTAATAGTATCAGTACAGCAATAATCGTCAATATCAAAAATATTACCTGCCATTCAAATGCAGCTGTAATATAGCTACCAATGGTTGGCGCCAGCATAGGTGAAGCACCCAGTACCAATATCAACAGCGAAAATACTTTGGCGTTATCCTCCACCGGGAAAAGATCGCGTACCATAGCCATAGCCGCAACGGTAGCAGCACAGCTGCCTATGGCCTGAAAAAACCGCATCACGATTAGCATTTCTAACGAGGTGGAAAAGAAACAACCCACAGAGGCCACTATATAAAGACATAAACCGAAATACAACGGGCGTTTACGGCCATACCTGTCCAACAAAGGGCCATACAATAATTGCCCGGCCGATATACCTATAAAATAGCTCGACAGTGACAAGGCTACCTTACCGGTACTGGTATGCAGATATTTAGCGATGGCTGTAAAGCCAGGCAGGTACATATCTATAGAGAAAGGACCCAATGCGGTTAGTGAACCCAAAATGAGTATCAGTGTTACGTAACGTTTTTTTGTCATGTGATTTTTGGCAGATGGTCGGTTTTTGACCAGGGTTAACAGAATAAATACAGGATATTACCGGCGAGGTACTGAAGGGTCTTTTACTACGAATGGCCGGATAAAAACATGCCACGAAAATAAAATTTAAATTTCAAAACCTATATCCTTGTTTTGTCATTTTAGGAAAATAGATAAGATACAAAAATCAAACACGTCATTACGAGGCACTTTTTATAATAAAACAACAAAGCTCTAATCCCCTAAAACGTTTCTCCCAGGTTAAGGTTTATCGATGAGAAATTTTTGCTCACACCATAATCCAGGGCAATATTAGTCCCCGATTTTTTGTTGAACTTAAAACGCAGGCCTGTACCACCAGCGGGTCGCCAGTAAACAAAATCATGTGTATTGGGCTCGGTAACCGAGTTTACGTTGGCAAATAAAACAAAGCCAATAAGGCCGTTGCGAGTAATATCACGCCGGTATTCAGTTTCAAAATAAGCCAGTCGTTGCCCTCTGTACCTGTTTTGCACAAATCCCCTGCCCGATCGCTGGTAAGGTTCCCAACCCAAACTGGGCAGATTCAAATACGGTGTACCAGGTGTAAGTGATGTCCAGAAATATGACCAGAATGCCAGTACGTTTTTAGGACCGCTATTGGTTAATGATACGTATTTGCGTAGATCGATATATAACGAACTCCAGTTGGTATTACTCCCCAGCATTTTTGAATTTACCCGGTATATGATATTAGCATAGGCCCCCGGCAGAGGATTAATGGAGTTTTTGCGGGTATCGTATAGCAAATTGAAAGTCACCCCTGACGAAAAAACATTTTGATCTTTAGTAGTGCCGTATTTATAACCGGTAAAACTATGCAGACTCACATCTCCATCGCTGTCAATGTCCTGATAATAATCCAGATCGTAACCCAGGCCAGCATAAAAGTATGGTTTTATTCTTTTCAATACCGTTTGATAAAAACGCCCGTAATTATAGTTCACCAAAAAGCGATGATCTTCGGGTTGTTTCCCACCCAAACCCCAGGTGTATTGCGGATATACCAATACACGGGTATCGCCAACAATATTCCACTGATTGTTATTGAGCCAGATATTTGAGCGGATGGGCAGGCCATACCTTCCTTTAAAGTTAAAATAAGGAGTAAATATAAAACTGGACAGGTTGGTTGTTGCAGGATCCCCCAAGTATACCGCCAATGATGTTGAAGTAAAAAGTGCCCTCCCCCCACTTCGGCCATCTGAAGAAGAGATAGGTAAGATAGAAAAATAAATCTTCTTTTTTTCGGTGGCCGATATTTTACGGGGCTTTATTTTAAACAGAGATCGGGCTATATCAATAAGGTCTTTTTGCGCAATGGTATCTTTATTAACCTGAAGCGTATCAACAGCGGTTGCCTTGCTTTGGGCCATTACAACAGCAGAAAGAAAGCAAAAAAGTAATGCCGAAAGCGTTTTAACCATTATATACTAAACCAAATATTCACTGCCCTTGTTTGTAAAATGCCTGATATAATAACGCCCTATATATGATTTAAATTTTTATCTCGGCTATATATCCATCTGCAAAATTTATTTCACTGTATAAATAATAATACGCATACTATTAGCCGGAAGCAACACAGTCATCAAGATAAAATAAAAAGCCGGCAGGTAAAATAAACCGCCGGCTTTTTAACTATAATTAACATTTAGTTAGTGTGTAGTTGTTTTGGTGTAATGATGGTGTTTAGGATGCGCCCTGCGCCAGGCAGCCCTGCGTTTCTTTTCATCGGCACGGCGTTGTTCGTTACCTATAATATAACCACCGCCGGCTCCAATGGCACCACCAATTAGGGCCCCACCAACATTATGTCCAATAAGTCCGCCTGCAACCGCACCGCCGGCACCACCAATGATGGCTCCTTTAGCCTGCTTGCTCATTTTTTTCTTGGTCTGCGCCTGGGCGTTAAATGTCAGCGTTAGCAGAAACGCTACAAACAGACAGGCATATATCATTAGCTTTTTCATAAAATATGTATTGATAAGTGTTAAAAATTATCTCTGAACATACCTATACAAATAGCAAGCCGCTTATTTAAAAGGCTGTATTATATCACCTAAAGATGACATTTACTTCAGGAAGGCAAGTACATCTGCCGAAAACTGTATAGTTCTCGATGCACTGTTATGATCGCCGGGCACATAATTGAGCTTTGAACCAGGGATAAGTTTGTTGAGTGCGGTTTCTGATCCGTTATCATGATCCTCCGTACCGCAAATGATTAGCACAGGTATTTTTACTTTGGCCAACTCCTGCGGACTTGTTGATGGCTGATATTTCTGCTGCAGGGCCAACGCGGTTACATCAAAAGCAGGGTTGCTGTGGATATAATTGATCATGCCATCTACATCGTGAAAAGTAGTATCGCCCATAAGCGCCTTGTAGGCATGTACGCGCCTGGGCCATTCGGGGTTGGTATAGGCATCGCCCATGCCGCCCATTACCAGTTTTTGCACCCTCTTATCCAGCACCAACAACCGGGAGGCAATAATGGAACCGCGCGAGTAACCCACCACATCATATTTTTTAAGTTTAAGATGGCTGGCCAACCCCATGACATCCTTAGCTTCGGCATCATTGGCATAACCGGCATCGCTATGTGGCTTGTCTGACCGGCCATTGCCCCGCTGATCTATAATGATTACCTTGTAACCGGCGTTTAGCAGGTCGGCATAAAGCGGGCCTTTTTTCCAGCCCTCGCCCGTACCAGAAAATCCGTGAACGAGTATCACCGGAAAGCCACCGCCTTTTACCTCGTAGTATATTTTTGTACCATCAACCGCAGTATAATAACTACCTGGAGATTGTGCCTGGCTGTTATATCCAAATATAAGTAGTAACAGGATGATGACGCTTTTTTTCATGGTGGAGGGCTATTTTACAAACTGGTTAATGATCAAAACACCTATTAAGCCTATAACAGAAACCAATGATTCCATCATTGACCATGATTTGATGGTATCTTTTATACTGAGGTTAAAGTACTCTTTATACAGCCAGAAACCGGAGTCGTTAACATGGGAGAAAGCCAGGCTGCCCGCCCCAATGGATAGTACCATTAAATTGGGGTTCACGTGATTTTGTACTACTAATGAAGCTACAATACCAGCTGCCGTTAACCCAGCCACCGTAGCCGAGCCTAAACTGATGCGTATAATAGCCGCGATAACCCAGCCCAGTACCAATGGCGGCAAATTAAACTGCTGCAACTGAGCGGCTATCTGATCACTTACACCACTTGCCGTCAACACCTCTTTAAACGCTCCAGAGCCGGCAATGATCAATAAGATCAAAGCAATATCTTTTATAGCATCGGTAAAATTAGTGGCCAGCTGGCTCATGCTCCTACCCTGTTTTACGCCCAGTGTAAAAGTAGCCACAATAAGGGCAATGAGCATTACAATGGATGGATCGCCCAGGAAAGCTACCAGTTTTAATAGGCCCGGATCCTTGATACCCAGGTACGGGAAAAACGCGGTTAGCATCAATAACATCACAGGCAGCAAGGCGGTAAAAAAACTATTGAATGCCCCGGGTAATTTTTCTTCAGGCAGTTCTTCGGCCCGGAAGGTAGCCAGCGGCTCTGAGGGTATTTTTTTAAGGAAGCGGGCAAATACAGGTCCGGCCAGTATAATGGCAGGCACAGCTATCATCAAACCATAAATAAAAGTGGTAGCCATGTTGGCATGAAACAATACTACAAGTGCCGATGGTGAGGGGTGCGGTGGTAAAAAACCATGCGTTACCGATAACGAGGCCAGCATAGGCAAACCTATATATACCGCCGGTAGTTTGTATTTGTAAACCACCGAAAATATAAGCGGCACCATCAGCACAAAGCCAATACCGTAAAACAACGGAATACCGATGATGAAGCCTGCAGTTACCAAGGCCCACTGTATATATTTTTGGCCAACAGCGTTCACCAACACTTCGGCAATTTTTTGGGCGGCACCACTTACGGCTACCAATTTGCCTAACATAGCGCCCAGGCAAATGATAATTAGCAGCTGGCCCATAATATCGCCCATACCCTTTTGTACAGACGCCGTAACTTTATTGATGGGGATACCCAGCATTAAACCGGCTAAAATAGATACCAAAAGAAAAGCGATGAACGGATTAACTTTTGCCCAGCTCACCAATAAAACAAGCAGGATAATACAGATCAGAATAGTTAGTAATGCCATGATTTAAACGGTTATGTACGGGTAGAAGCCACGCAGCATGTTATCTGCCTAAAGTAATAACAATATTTGAGTTTCGGATTCTTATAGACAAAACCGTTACAATTAAGCGGGCTGACCCTCACCTGTTTCTAAAGGCAACAGGAAATAAAATTCGGAGCCTTTTCCCTCCTCACTTTCAACGGCTATTTTACCATGATGCAGCCTGATGATCTCGGCCGATAAATATAAACCTATACCAAAGCCTGACAGCCCCCGGGTGCTCTCATCTTCTACCCGGTAAAAACGTTGAAAAACAGTTTGCTGATCACTCTTTTTTAAGCCAATGCCTGCATCTTTTACGCTTACTTTCAAATCTTCATTATGCTTTTTAACAACGATAGTTATTGCGCTACCTTTTGGCGAATATTTTACAGCATTGCTTATAAAGTTGCTTATTACCTGGGCTATCTTTTCTCTGTCGGCAGTGATCTGAATGGATTGTTTGCTTTTAAAAGATAAAACATGATCGGGTGCTATGAGCACTTTATCGGCCATTATTTCGACAACCAATTCATTCATATCAAAGGATTGGATATTAAGTTTTAGCTTACCCGATTCAATTTTTGACATATCCAGGAAACCATGGATGAGCCTGCTCATTTTGTTGATCTGATTTTCTGATTTTTCAAGCGCGCTTATAAAAAAGTCATCACCTGCTTTTTTGGCTTTGGATACCAGTAATTGTGTATAAGCTTTGAGCGAGGTGAGCGGTGTTTTTAATTCATGACTGGCCATAGCAATAAAATCATTTTTCATGATCTCTTCTTGCTTACGTTTGGTAATATCGTGAGTTGTGCCCAGCATACGTACAGGTTTATGGAGGGCATCATACAAAATCTTCCCGGTTGTCCGTATCCAATGTATCGATCCATCAGTCCATACTATACGGGCCTCATACGAATAAACTCCTGCTTTTATAGCTTTCTTATAGGCGTCATTTACCAGCGACTTATCATCGGGGTGTATCATTCCCCGCAGCTCCATGTGTGTTACAGACTCATCAGGGTCAAGACCAAATATCACGGAAAGTGTTGGCGACGCGATAACATCGTTATTTACCAGATCAAGGTCCCAATTGCCAATACCCGTAGCTTCGATGGCCAGGCGAAGGCGTTCTTCCGCATCCTCCAAAAGCTGCCTGGCTATCACCTGCTTGGTTACTTCTGTGGCAACCACCATAACACCAATTATATTATTATCGTTATCCTTAACCGGCTGGCAAACAAAATCGAAATAAAATAAATTAATATGACCGTTCCGGTTAAGCCAGATAGGTGTTTCATAACCATAATGGATATGGCCGCTTTTATACGCATCCCAAACCAGTTTTACATCATCCGGTTTTAAGATAAGTGCAAGCGGCCAGCCAATAATATCAGTTTGTTTTTCCCATAACTCCAGTATATTGGTGTTAGCCGATTCAATGATGAGATCGGGGCCTTTTAGAAAACCGATAGCTACCGGAGCCTGAATAATCAGATCATCTATGTGTTGCTTTGCAGCTATATTTTGATCTTTATTTTTCAAAACTTTAATTAAAACAAAAATATATGTGGGACGGCTCTATTTTTTGTGACTCAATAATATAAAAAATAGTTAAGTTTGTACTTTATTTACCCGATAATTTTTTTTGCTCAAGCCATAATTTTTTATGCTATTTTAATTAGTTTTACTTATTTACTACCTTCGACCCTTTTCACTATTGAATATTTTTTATGTCAAAACGTATTTTAGTATTAGATGACAATCAGGACATATTAGATATTGTGCATGAAACTCTTACTTATGAACAGTTTGAGGTAAAAAGTACTTCCAACAGCCTTGATGTATTACCACTAATGGAGCAGTTTCTCCCAGACCTGGTTATATTAGACTATCGGGTTTCGGGTACCACCGGGGGCGAAATTTGCAGAAGCATCAAGTTACACAGCAAATTCAGCAACATACCTGTTATTATTTTTTCGGCCTATCTGAATGGCGATGATCATTTATTAAATTACGGTTGCGACGGCGTTATTAACAAACCGTTTGATCTTTCTGAACTCGTTGAAAAAGTTAATAATTTAATTTAAGTCATTAAAATCCCCCCTCTTATTGGCTGTATGTTGTGTTTTTATCTTGCACCAGGATATTCTATTTTCCGCTAAACCCACTCTTCCTGTTGGTGACCATTTAACAGACAAATAAAAAACGTTCTTCAAAACGTCTATTTTTTACCACTTCTATTAAAATTCCGTCATAAAAATCACATTTAACTAATAATCAAGCACTCGGGTTAAAATATTCACAATTATTATTAGATTTGTTAAGAACAGTATTAAGGATATTGATATACAGTAAACCCCGGAGCGTATATGGTTATTCCAGTAAATTCAACTGAATCTATCGAATCTCGAGGTAAAAAATTACCCTTATGCCCTAAGTGTAAAAATCAGCTTGACGATCGCGTACCACGTAGCTATTTGGTAAAAACTTTGCTATTCTTCCTGCCTTTAAAACGTTATATCTGTTACAGATGCCAGCGTAAGCGCTATATATTGGGATAATTAATCTGAACGATATTTTTTACCTTTTAAATTAATTAAAACATACCTAATAGTAAGTTTACATTAAATAGCCCCTCATTCTTGAAGGATGTATTGTATTTTGCACACTATTTTATTTATAGTGACCGACCTAAATTCAAGCACCCAGAAAAGAAGAAAGTATCACTGCTCCAAGTGCGGTGAGCCATTCCATTTCCAGTTAAAGAGAAGCTGGTTTGTAAAAAGAGTGTTATATTTTTTACCTGTACGAAAGTATTTCTGCGCCAAATGCAAAAAGGCGTCTTATATTTTTGTTGATAAATCTCATGCCTAGGCATAACGGGTGTTTATTTAAACAGGCATTAAAAGCCAGTTTGTATTTTACATAATACCTTCAGCGAAAAAAAATCACTTTATTATTAAGTATCAGCGACGATATTAAACTTTACTTTAAGTACTTAACTATTACTTTGGTACAAGAATTGCTAAACCTCATACAGCTTACTTTTTACTATCTGGAAGCATTTTGTAGATGATACTTAAGAATAAAATATGAGACGGATATTAGCGGTTGATGATGACAGTGATATACTGGAGGTTTTACAATACATATTGGAAGATTCGGGTTATGAAGTAATAACCCTTGCCGATGGGCACTATCTTTTTGATAAAATAAAAGAAAGTCAGCCCGATTTGATATTATTAGACATTATGTTGGGTAATTTGGACGGCCGGGATCTTTGTAAAAGTGTTAAAACCAGCATTGAAACACATGATATACCGGTTATACTCATTTCGGCAAGTCATGAGGTTTCCAGGGCACTAAACCAAACCGGCGCTCCTGATGATTTTATTGCCAAACCATTTGATATTGATGTGTTACTTGGTAGCATCAACCGGCAATTAAATAATGCAGCTTAAAATACGCAACAAAAGGGCCGCGCTAATTAGCGCGGCGCGTTTGTTTTATCCCCGTCATATTCAGACATTAATGTTAAATGCTCTTTCTCTTTTTGCCCGGTTGCGTAATTTGAAAAATACAATCAGGTTCATAAAATGCATTCCGCCCAATATCAAGATAATCCACCCTACTTTGTAGCTTAAAACCTCAACTACTACCTGCGCGCTGGGTATATTACCCGTTTCCTTGAGGGCCAGACTCATATAGCCTATATTAACCAGGTAAAACCCTACTACCAGCAACTTGTTCACAGAATCGGCCAGTTCATTATTACCATGAAAAATATCTACCAAAAATATACGACCGTTTTTAAACAGCACTTTAGCCACCCATACGGTTAATGCTATGCTTACCAACAGGTAAACAACATAAGTTAAAATAAAGTAGTTCATGATTGTGATTATTTATATATTATTAATTATTGAATTTTCAGTAAAAATTGAAATTTATTTGCAAAAAATATATTACTTGAATATTTTAAATATCGAACCAAAAAACCAGCTCTCTTCGGCCTTGAGCATGGTATCCAATGTTTTGTTCACATTGTTGGCCAGCCTGCTAATGTCTGTTACTGATGAATGGAATGCTTTAAAAGCCGGATCCTTTTTATCCCCCTTTACCTCTGTTAACTGGCCCAGTATCTTGATCACCGGGTCGAGTTCGCGTTTTTTACGCTCTTCGGCTACCCGTCTGGCTATTACCCAGGTATCCTTTTCGGCATAAAAGTATTCTTTACGCTCGCCGGTTTTATGCTGTTTTTCAATTAGTCCCCAACCAATCAGATCACGCAGGGTCATATTGGCGTTACCCCGCGATATGCTCAACTCGGCCATTACATCTTCGGTGGTTAAGGCCTCCGGCGAGATCAGCAACAAGGCATGTACCTGAGCCATGGTGCGGTTAATCCCCCACTCCGACCCCAGCTTACCCCAGGCTTCAATAAATTTTAGCTTTGCCTCTGCCAGTTCCATATACAAATATAGATAACTTTTTAAACTTTCAAAAATAAATGAAAGATATTTTTAATTTGGAATTTCGGATGCTATATTTCGGTTTTTTGTCTGAACCTTGATTTACAGGATTTTTCATTATCTTGTTTCCCCATTTTCCCCAACCGCTCATCACTACCTAAAACTCCGCAATTCCTTATCTATCTTTTCATTCCATTCTTCCTGGGCGGCTATATTCATGCCGTGAGCAGTTTCTGTATCATACTGATCCTGCATTACATTCATTTCATGAAACGATTCCAGGTATTGTACATTAATAGGGCCGTCGTAATTATCAACAGTATACTTTTCGGCTCTCAACTTTTGTTTAAACCGTTCCACTATTATTTTAACAATATCAAAATGCCGCTGTTCGTGGTTTAGGCTATAGGCATTTTTACTATCAGTTTTTACCCAACTGGCGCTTTTGGGCACAAAAGCCTTGGTGCTCAGGTGCACATTTACAATACCCTTGCTTACATCTACATCCTCACTGTAACCAATACTTGGTAAAATCTCTGCTCCAAACTTGCTATTTAGTGGCTTGGCCTTAAAGTCGTCCCAGGTTAAGGGTCTTTTAAATGAATAGTAAACAGTATCACCTTCGGGCTGTTCGGTATAATCGGTAAAGGAGATCTTTACCGCCCTCGCCAGTTTAATATTGGTTGATGCTTCGCTGTTTATCCAGGTATTAAAATAAGTAAGGCCATACTCCAGCGCATGGCGAAATACCGGCTCTATATCTATCTGCTGGTTAACATGCCGGTTATAGCCCGCGCTGCCATTATAGTCAGAAAGCCGGATACTTTGATCACCCTTTTGCAGGTAGAATGACAGCGATACTTTTAGCTTGCCCTCCACATGATCCAAAGATAAGGGTGTTTCATCTAATCTGAATTTTTGGATATGGATGATGACTGGTCTTAATATCTTATTAGGCGGCAAAGCGGCATTTACAAACTGTTTGATAGCGGCTATGGTTCCTCCTTTAAGATCGATAGTATATTTTGCAGGGATACCCGGACCGGTTGACCATAGCCAGGCTACCGCGTTCCGGTCAACCCTGTCGTCAACTACTCCGACCACATAAAACTCCTTTGCCGTTACCGGTAACTGTTCGTTTTTTAAAACTATTGGGCCTGCTATTTTCTGGGCCCATAAAACCCGTGGTACAAACAGGCATATACATAATAATAATATGACAAACCGGTACATAGCCATGCTAAAAAAAACGCGGTGAATTAATAAGCGCATCGGGTTATCACGGTTCATACTATATAATGCATAATTTAAAAATAAATTGCCTCCGGATGCTCTATTTGATTACCTTTGGCCATCGATGCCAGTACCATGGCTTTTGTTCAACAATTTTAAAGTTTTCCACACACATATCATCTTAAGTATTACCTTCGTTCAATTAAAAGTGTTATCCACATTTGTTAATTACTTATGTTAATAGCTCTTTTTCGTTTCGCTAATTTAGCACCATCGTTAGTATGCGCTTTATGATCAAAATAAAATACATTTCCCTGTTAATCCCCGTATTTATTGTTTCAACAGCCAGCGCGCAGCAAAATCCATCCTTCCAGGTTTACCGCACTTATCATACCGCTATGGATCTGATGGACAAGGGTAAATTTGCCTCCGCTGCCGAGCAATTCCGCTCTGTTGAAGCAACACGCCTTAAAACAGCCACCCAGCCCCAGTTTGAATCGGAGCTCTCGCTGGTAAAAGAAAACAGCCAATACTACGAGGCTTTTTGCGCCCTCAATTTGGGTAACGATGATGCCGAAAGTATGTTCCTGCGTTTTATAAAGGAACATCCCGAAAACCCCTTAACCAAGCTGGCTTATTTCCAGATAGGTAAATCGTATTTTAAACAAGGTAAATATGAAGATGCTATCCGTTGGTTTGACAAAGTAGAAGCCAGCGAACTGAACGGCCATGATAATACTGAGTACAAATTCCGTAAGGGTTACGCTTACTTCTCTCTTAAAGATTACAAGAACGCTCAGCTACTTTTTGCCGAAGTAAAAAATAAAAGGTCTGAATTTACTGAAGATGCTACGTACTACTTTGCGTATATAGCTTATCTGAACAAAGATTATCACCTGGCCCTGGCCAATTTCGAAAAGCTTAAAAACTCCAAAAAGTACGAACGGAGCTATCCATACTACATATCGGCAGTCTACTTTTTAGATAAACGGTATGATGATGTGATCAGCTACGCTGTGCCTATTGTAAACAGTACCCGCCAGGAGCACGAAACCGAAATGCTGCGTATTATTGCCGCCTCATACTTCGCTAAAGCCGATTATGATAACGCTGTTAAATATTACGACCGTTTCCAGAGCGGCGACCAGGGTAAAACACAAAACACGCAGGACAGCTACCAGATTGGCTACACCTATTACAAGGTAGGCAACTACGCCAAATCGGCAACCGAACTGGAACGCCTGATTGAACAGGGCGATGTGTACAGCCAAAGTGGTAACTATACCCTCGGTGATGTTTTCCTGAAAATGAACAACAAACAAAGCGCCCGTAACGCGTTTCTGGCTGCTTCTAAACTGACTTACGACAAGCAATTACAGGAAGATGCCTTGTACGAGTACGCCAAATTATCTTACGAGCTCGATTTCAATACAGAAGCGCTGGCAGCTACCCGTTTATACCTCAAAAATTATCCCCGCTCTCGCCGTAACGATGAAGTAAAAGTGTTGCTTGGTGAAGAACTATTGAACTCCCGCAACTACAAAGAAGCGGTAGAGATACTGGAACCGATACCTAACAAATCGGAAAGCGCGCAGATAGCTTATCAAAAAGTTACCTACTATCGCGGTCTGGAGTTTTATAATGAGCGTGCTTTTGAAAATGCCATTGGTATTTTCCTGCGGTCGTTAAAAAATCCGGTCGATCCAAAAACTAAGGCTTTAACCACTTACTGGATGGCCGAGGCGATGTACGAGGTACGTAAATATGGAGAATCGGTTGAAAACTTCGAGGCGTTTTTAAGCATGCCCGAAGCAAAAGAGACCGACCTGGGCAATTACGCCAATTACGCCTTGGCTTATGCTGCCTTTTACGGCGAGCAATATAAAAAAGCCGCCAACTATTTCGAAAAATTCCTGCGTGGCGATGTAAAAGATAAAAACACCGAAAACGACGCGATAACCCGCCTGGGTGATAGCTATTTTGTATTGAAAAGCTATGGCACCGCTTTAGATTATTACAACCGCATCATAGCCATGCACAACCAGGGCGAAGACTACGCCTTGTTTCAACGCGGTATGATACAGGGCTTACAAGGTTCACTGGATACCAAAATCAGCACGCTGAACGACGTATTGAGCACTTTCCCGAATTCGGATTATGCTGATGATGCCTCTTTCGAAATAGCTTATACCTATTTCCTTAAAAATGATGGCGAACGCGCCAAAAGCGATCTGAATGCCATGATCCAGAAGTATCCGCATAGCAGTTATGTACCGCGCGCGCTTACCACCATAGGCCTTATTGATTACAACGCCGGTCACGACGATCTGGCTGTTGAATCATTTAAAAAAGTGGTTGCCGATTACTCCTCAACAGATGAGGCCAAACAATCGCTTAAACAAATTGAAAAAATATACACCGATAAAGGCGATGCCCAAACGTTTATCAACTATGCAGGTACAACATCTATCGGTAACTATACCACCTCCCAACAGGAAGATATTATGATCACGGCCGCCAACAACCTTTATTTAAAAGGCGACTGGCAGGGAGCCGTAGGCGCGGTTAACGCCTACCTGGATAAATTCCCGAGCAAACAGATCTACGAAAAACAGGCCCGCTTTATACGTGCGCAAAGTTTAGTTAACCTGAACCGCACCCAGGAAGCCGTAGTTGATTATAACGTGATCCTGAACGATTGGACAAGCGCCTATACCGAGAAATCACTCATCAGCATGGCCAAGCTGTATATCTCACAAAAAAAATATAACGAAGCCATTGTGTTCCTGAAAAAACTGGAAACCAATGCCGAGTTTAAAGAGGATTATTCCTTCGCCATCAATAACCTGATGCTATGCTACGCTCAAATGAATATGCCCGATGACGTGTTGAACTACGTGAAACAGATCAGAGGTAATGACAAAGCCGCTCAGGAAGATAAATTCCGTACCGGTTTATACGCCGGCGAAGCCTACCTGCTGAAAGGTGATACCACTGCCGCGGTAAAAGAGTTTGACTATACTGTAGCCAATACCAAAACCGTAGCAGCAGCCGAAGCTAAATACAACATTGCCAATGTAGAGTACTTAAAAGGCAGGTACAAAACATCTCAAAAAATATGTTTCGACCTGGCTAAAGAAATGCCGAACTATGATTACTGGGTAGCCAAAACCTATATTTTGCTGGCCGATAACTATGTGAAGCTGAAAGATAACTTCCAGGCCAAAGCTACACTGCAAAGTATTATTGAAAATTATAAAGGTAACGACGATGTGCTGCCAACAGCTAAGCAAAAGCTGGGTGTGCTGACGGGTAAACCTGTAAAAATAGAGACCCCGGTAACCGATACAAGTGATGATAATAAACCGGCCCCGGCCGATACTACCAAAACCGGTCAAAATTAACAGGATGGCAAAGAATAATATAAAAAGACAAGCAATGAAATTAAAATATATCTATACGCTGCTTACCTTAATAATAGCATTATACTTTGTCCCTGCACAAGCGCAAACAAAGAAACAGGCCAAAAAGGCTACAACAAAAACCACCGCGAAAAAGGCATCGGCAAAACCAGCCGCTAAAAAGCCTGCGACTAAAACTACCGCACCTAAAAAATCAGCATCATCAAAAAATTTGGGTGATGCCGCTGCAAAATCTACTGCCGATACTACCAAAAAAGGCGGCAATGGTACCAATGCCGATAACGGTGGCAGCCTTTCTGAAGAGATAGTGGTAACTACCGCTTACAAACCGGTGCTGGCCGACGCGGTAAAAATACGCCGCAATCCCGACCTGGAAGATAGAGTACCGTTTAAAGCGCCACTGGTATATACTCCGCTGGATAAACGGCAAGAGCAAAACTCCGAGATCAGGCAGTTAGAGGCCATGAAAAGGCCAGCCGAACAGGATTCCGTTTTGCTGAATAACTATGTGAAAGTAGGCGCCGGAAATCTGAAATCGCTCTTTGGTGAAGCTTATTTCTCCAATGGCCGTGACCAAGCATTGCAAGTTGGTGGGTATTTAAAACATTTTTCGCAATCGGGCTCGTTAGAAAAGCAAAGCCAGAGCAAAGATGATGTAGGCGTATTTGGCAAAAGCATTTTGGGAGGTAATAATATCAGCGGCCGCATCACCTATAATCGTATGGGTACCAACTTTTACGGGTATGATCAATCTGTTCCCCCGGTAAGCACATTTGTTCCCGGTAAACAGCATTTTAACACCATTGGCGCCGAAGCCGAGCTGGCCAAAAATTATAAGGATGTCGAAAACGATTTTACCTATGCACTGAAAATAAAAGGTTATGCTTTTAGCAACGCTTACCAGGCCAGAGAAAACAACTTCGTGATCTCGGGCTTTATCAACCAAACTGTAAAACAATTTTATGCGGGCTTGAGCGGTTCGGTGGACATTAACTCACAGAAAGATAGCCTTTACAAAATCAGCAATAATATTTTGCGCTTAAACCCTTATATTAAATTCCAGGGTACTAATTATAAGATTGACGCGGGTGTAAATATCGAGAAGGAATTTGGCGAATTTGGCAAGTTCTATATCTTCCCTGCCGCTAAATTGGAGGTACAGGTGATCCCGAAATATGTACGTTTGTTTGTTGAAGCCAAAGGCGATATCAACCGCACATCCCTGCATGATCTGGCCTACATCAATCCTTTCCTTGGTCAAAATATCGACATCAAAAACTCAGTTGACCAGCTGGATCTTAGCGCGGGCTTAAAAGGTACTCTTGCTCCAGGCTTAAGCTTCAAGGCATCGGTATTTCGCAACAGCGTGAAGAACATGCCGCTGCTGGTAAGCAATTTCGACGCCGAAGTGAACAAATTCAAGGTGATATATGATGATGGAAAGGCCCGCGTGAACGGTTTTAACGGTGAGCTTGACTTTAAAGCCAGCGATGATTTTAACATCTTTGGTCGCGTAGAGATCAAGGATTATCAGATGGCTTCCGAGGCACAACCCTGGAACCTGCCTAAGTTTTTGTTAACCGCTGGTACATCTATCAATATCAACAAGCAGGTAAGCATTACCGGTTCGTTATTGTTCCGCGGATCAACAAACGACAGAACATTTACCACTACAGGTGGTACATCAACTCTGGTTCAAAAACCGATAGCTTCGTTTGCCGACTTAAGTGGCGGTGTTCAATACAAGGCTACCCGTCAGATAACCGTATTTGTACAGGCTAATAACATTTTAAGCACCAGTTATCAAAACTGGTTATACTACCCTAACTACGGATTTAATATCTTTGGCGGCGTAGGGTATTCTTTTTAAGCCTTTTGATGTTTTATAATTAACCGTATTTTTAGCGAATGGATATAGCCAATTATTTAAGCGAACTCTTAGGCCGGCATAGTAAAGTAGGTGTGCCAGGCCTGGGTTCTTTTACACAAGTGCGTGTAAATGGTTATTATAACAGCGTCGAAGGCAAGCTATATCCGCCCGGTTACCAGGTACAATTCAGTCCGGATCCGTTTGACGATGATACACTGGTAGAGCATATCGCCCAAAAGAAAAACATATCGCTGGCATCATCAAAATATTTTACCGAAAAGTATATTACCTCCCTAAAGCAGGATGCCGCTTTTAAAGAGGTCCCCTTTGCCAGCCTGGGCTGGTTTTATACCAATAATGGGGAAATAACTTTTAAAGCCGGCGAAAACCATAACGAAGGACCAGAGTTTTACGGCCTCACGCCGATACCTATCAAAAAACTTAATCCGGAAAAAGGGCCCGAAAGTCCGGTTCCGGCACCATTACCATTCACGGTAGCACCGCAACCTATTGCTCCAGTCAGCACCTCTCCCGCGCCAACTGCCGACCAACCCGAGGTATATGAGGACGAGGAGACTGAAGAAAAAACACGTTCAACAAGTCCGTGGCTTATCGCGCTTATCATCCTGGTGATTATCGCGGCAGCAGCATTCGGGCTTTATAAATATAACCCGGCTTTATTCAGCTTTATGAAGCAACCGGCAAAACCAGGCACCGAGCAACCTAAAACAAAACCCGCTGCTGCAGCGGATAGTGCTGATGACAGCAATAAAACAGCTGCTCCTATCCTGGATACCCAGGCTAAGGCAATTTCTAAACCCGATACGGCGTTAAAGAAAACAGTAGCTGCTGCTGATACTGGTAAACCCGAATATGTTATCTTCGCCGGTTCGTTTAAAACGCAGACCAAAAGTAATGAAGCGGTTAAAATATACAAAAGTGTAGGTGTTGATGCCCGCACATGGCATGCCCCTGGCTCAGGCAAACGTATAAAAGTAATCATTGGTAGTTTTGCCACATCTGCCGAGGCAGAAGCCGAAAGACTTAAATTAATAAAAGAGAAAAAAATAAGCAAAGACTCATACAGTCAAGAAATTAACGAAAAGAAATGACATTATTATTGATTCAGCAGATAGCAGATACCGCGAAACATTTAGCAGACACCGCAGGCCATATTACTCAACCGATTACTACACAACCCGAAGAGCTGCGTTTTGGTGATCTTTTGATCAAAGGCGGTTGGGTGATGGTTCCCATAGGTATTTTGGCTGTTTTAGGTTTGGTTATATTTTTTGAACGCTATTTTACTATTCGCAAAGCCTCTAAAAACGAGGCCAATCTGATGCTGCAGGTACGCTCCAGTATCCACTCTGGTAACCTGGAAGCGGCCATTGCACTTTGCCGCAATAATAATTCGCCGCTGGGCCGTATGCTGCAAAAGGGATTGTTGCGTATCGGTCGCCCTATTAAAGATATCGAGGGTGCTATTGAAAACGTAGGCAAACTAGAAGTATCCAAATTGGAAAAGAACATCGGCATCCTGGGTATCGTAGCAGGCATCGCGCCCATGTTTGGGTTCCTGGGTACCATTGCCGGGGTAATCAAGATCTTTTATGATATTTCTAAAACCGATAACATCAGCATGGGTGTTATATCTGGTGGTTTATACGTAAAAATGGTTACATCAGCCGCCGGCTTAATGGTGGGTATTGTGGCTTATGTATGTTACCATATTTTGAATATGATGGTTGATAAGGTAATTTTGAGCCTGGAGACAGATGCTATTGAATTTATTGACCTGTTAGAGGAGCCGAGCAAATGAATTTAAGAAAAAGACATAGAGGTGCATCGGCAGAGGTTCATACCTCTGCCATGAACGACATCATGTTCTTCCTGCTTCTGTTTTTCCTCATCGCGTCAACAGTAACCAACCCCAACGTGATTAAACTGGTACTGCCTAAATCATCAAGCGGGCAATCGGTATCCAAAAAAACCATCACCGTGTCGGTAACCAAGGATCTGAAGTACTACGTTGATAAAAAGGAAGTTCCGGTAGATGCCCTGCAAACTACCCTGGCGGGCTATAAAACCGTGGCAACAGAACTCACCATTGTTTTATACGTGGACAAAACCGTAGCCATACAGGATGTGGTACAGGTAATGGATATAGCACAAAAATTAAACATCAAACTCGTTCTGGCAACAGAACCAAAATAGTATCAAGTAGCTAGTATCAAGTATCACGACATTTAAAAGTCGACCACAAAAAATATTGATACTTGATACTAGCTACTTGATACTAACTACGTGATACTAAAAAATGGAATACAGAGAAGAAAATAACTATCCAAAGGCGTTCGCGGCAACAGGCATTATTCTGGCTGTGCTTATAGCTGCCTGTTATTTTATCGTGTTTCAAAACCCGCCCAAACAGGAAGAAGGTACAGGGGGCATACTTGTAAATTACGGGACTGTTGATGAAGGTACAGGTAATGATTATATGAGCACCGAAGAGCCTTCGGTTGCCGAAAAGGCCAACAATACCAAACCGGATAAAGTTACCCACGAAAAGCCCACCGAGGATAAGCCCACGCCGCAAAGCAGCGACAAAACAGTGGTGACCCAAAATACCGAGGACGCCCCGGAAGTGGCCGCCCCAACAAAAAAGCCAAGCAATACCGTAGCTACTCCGCAGCCTACCAAAACACAGCCCAAACCAACCGTGAACCAAAACGCTTTATATAAAGGCAAGGCCACAACAGGCGCCGGCGAAGGCGACGGAACCGGCAATACACCAGGTAACCAGGGCAAGCCCACAGGTACAACACTCACCAATAATTATAACGGAACGGGATCTGGCAATGGCGGTAACCTTAACCTATCGGCACGTAACTTTGTTAGTAAACCCAATGTGGATGACGGTAACCGTTTTACAGGTAAAGTAGTGATAGATATACAGGTAGACAAGGCCGGTAATGTAACCTACGCCAAGGCTGGCCGCGGAACCACAATATCTGATTATAACCTGATCCAGAAATGCGAGGATGCCGTACGAAATGCCCGCATCACCTCGCTGGATACCGCTCCTGATACCCAGAAAGGCTCCGTGGTATTTGTATTTAAGGTAAACTAAGCTTGCTCAATAGTTGATGGACGATAGACCATAGAAAGGGTTGTATCATTGATTTACCACATTTTCACAAGCACCTGTATTCTGTAAACCACAGCAATAAATTTATTTATAAGTTTGTTGAATATTCGCCATAGCTATAGTCTATCGACTATGGGCCACTGCAACCATGAATTACAACGAAACCATCCAATATCTATACACTCAGCTCCCCATGTTTACGCGGGATGGGGCCTCGGCTTTTAAAAAGGATCTCACCAATACTATTGAGCTTTGCAAACGACTGGGCGATCCGCAGCATCAGTTCAAAAGCGTGCATATAGCAGGCACCAATGGTAAGGGTTCCACATCGCACATGCTGGCCGCCATTTTGCAAATCGCGGGCTATAAAACCGGGCTATATACATCGCCCCACCTGAAAGATTTCAGGGAGCGCATTCGCATTAACGGGCAAATGATCAGTGAGCAAACCGTGATTGATTTTGTCGCGACCCGCCGTACCGATTTTGAGGAAATAGCACCCTCCTTTTTTGAGATGACCGTAGCCCTGGCCTTTGATGTTTTCGCTAAAGAGAAAGTGGATATAGCTATAGTCGAGGTAGGCCTCGGCGGGCGTTTAGACTCCACCAACATCATTACCCCGCTCCTCTCTGTTATTACCAATATCGGCTGGGATCATATGAATATGCTGGGCGATACTCTGCAACTGATAGCCGGCGAAAAGGCAGGTATCATCAAGCCGGGTATCCCCGTAGTGATCAGCGAAACCCAACCCGAAACGGCACAGGTTTTCATCGATAAAGCGAACCAGGAAGATAGTCCAATCACTTTTGCATCGGAGGTTTGGCGCGAGTCGGAAAGTCCGGAAGTCGGAAAGGCCGAAAGTCCAAGCCTCTTAACAATTGAGGTTCGCCGCTCACTACTCGCCACTCACTACCAACCACTTACCATGTCACTCGACCTTACAGGCACCTATCAGCTTAAAAACATCAAGGGTGTTTTATCTGCTGTTGACGAACTGCGTAAACAAGGTTTTGAAATAACCGATGAACACATTACCACCGCGTTAAAACAGGTAAAGACGCTCACCGGCCTGCACGGTCGCTGGGAGGTATTAAGTACCAACCCACTCACTATTTGCGATACCGGTCACAATCCTGATGGCATACAGGAAGTACTGAAAAATATAGCTGCGATTAACTACCAGCAACTACATTTTGTGATAGGCATGGTGAACGATAAGGACATCAGCAAAGTACTGGCCATGCTACCCACAGATGCCACCTATTACTTCTGCAAACCCGATATACCAAGAGGACTGGATGCCGAAAGCATGCAACAGCAAGCAAAAAGTTTTGGCCTACACGGTAGTACCTACCCCTCTGTAAAAGCAGCTTTATTGGCAGCCCAGGCCAATGCTACGGATCAAGACCTGGTATTTGCAGGCGGCAGCACATTTGTGGTAGCGGAGATCGTATAACTCGATAAAACTCAATTGTCATCTCGAATGAGGTACGAGGAGAGATCTTTTGCGCGGGATAATCCTGTTACTGAAACGACTCACCCCGACTACGCTTCGCTAGTCGACCCTCTCTTCTCCTGCGGCGGAAAGAGGATGAAATCCTTCTATCCCCGCGCGTCATTGCGAGGAACGAAGACAACCGACCGGAGGGAGCTCATTAATACCGATTGAAAATAATCAATATTAATAATTCTCGATGAGCAGAGCAGCTCTGTATAGCATAGAGATTGCTTCGCCCCTCGCAATGACGCGGGAAATATATGTCAGCCCGGATGTTCTACTTAACAAATAATTTACTTCCGTTATCTACATAAAATTCTATTTTTACTCCACAATATAATCCCCATATTTTATATGACATATCTACCATCAACAGACAGATACAAAAAAATGCAATATCGCCGTTGCGGCCATAGCGGTATTAAATTGCCGGCTATTTCGCTTGGTTTGTGGCACAATTTCGGGCACGTAGATGTAACCGAAACTTACCGAAAAATTTTACACCTGGCTTTCGACAGCGGCATCACCCACTTTGACCTGGCCAACAACTATGGCCCGCCTCCGGGCTCTGCCGAAGAAAATTTTGGTCGTATTTTAAAAGAAGATTTCCGCGGCTACCGCGACGAGATGATCATCTCGAGCAAAGCTGGTTATACCATGTGGGATGGCCCTTACGGCGACTGGGGTTCCAAAAAGTACCTGGTAGCCAGTTTAGATCAAAGCCTGAAACGCATGGGGCTGGATTATGTAGATATATTTTATCACCACCGTCCGGATCCGGAAACACCGCTGGAAGAAACCATGGCTGCGCTTGATCTGATCGTTCGTCAGGGCAAAGCCTTATATGCAGGTATTTCCAACTATCCGGCTCAAGAAGCAGCCAAAGCTATCGCAATTTTGAAAGACCTGGGCACACCATGCCTCATCCATCAGCCCAAATACTCCATGTTTGTACGCGATCCGGAAGAAGGTTTATTGGATGTGCTGGGTAATACCGGTGTAGGCTGTATCCCTTTCTCACCTTTGGCGCAAGGCTTGTTGACCAACAAATATCTTCACGGTATTCCCGAAGATTCAAGAGCCGCCAAATCAACCGGTTTCCTGCAAAAAGACCAGGTAACACCTGAACGGATAGTCCAGATCAAACAACTGAATGATCTGGCCCTGAAACGCGACCAGACACTGGCGCAAATGGCCCTGGCCTGGCTGTTGAAAGACAACCGGGTAACCTCGGTACTGATTGGCGCAAGCCGTGCAGAACAACTGGCCGACTCATTAAAGGCTTTGGATAATATCGCATTCTCTGCTGATGAATTAGCGCAGATAGAAAAAATATTGGCCGCCTAAACCCCGGAGTGAGTGTCGCCAGGACGACCATTATATATAATTGTCATCCTGGACGTAGTGAAGGATCTATTCCAGACCCTGTTTTATTGGATAATAGATGCTTCGCTACGCTCAGCATGACAACGTTTTTAAAGTACTTACTTATATGAGCAACATCAATTGGGGCATTATTGGTTGCGGCGACGTAACCGAAGTAAAAAGCGGACCGGCATTTAAAAAAGTAGCCGATAGCGATCTGTTGGCTGTGATGCGTCGCGACGCAACCAAAGCTGCCGACTATGCCCAGCGCCACCTGGTAGGCCAGTGGTACAGTGATGCCGAAAAACTGATGAATGAGGCCGGTGTTAACGCCATTTATATTGCTACGCCCCCATCCTCGCACCTGGAATATGCCCTGAGTGCCTTAAAAAAAGGGCTGAATGTATATGTGGAAAAACCGGTTACCCGCAACGCCGCTGAGGCCCGCGCAATGGCCGAAGCTGTAAAACAAAGCAATGCGAAGCTTACCGTTGCCCATTATCGCCGCGCTGTACCTATGTTTTTAACCGTTAAGGAGCTAATCGATAACAAAAAGATAGGAGATATTCGCACGGTACAGATCAGAATGTGGCAAAGCCGCAAACCAGAATTGATTGCCAAAACCAAGGACAACTGGCGGGTAAATCCGGAACTGTCTGGTGGTGGCTATTTCCATGATCTTGCCCCGCACCAGCTCGATCTGATGCTGTATTACTTTGGCCAACCTGAGAAATATCATGGCTTCTCGCTCAACCAATCGGGCGCTACCCCGGCCGACGATCACGTTTGCGGAGAGATCTTATTTAAAAACAAAGTGGTAGTAAACGGCTCCTGGTGCTTTAATGTAGCTGAAAACTTAACTACTGATACCTGCGAGATCATCGGCACCAAAGGTAAGATCACCTTCCCCTTTTTTGGTAACTACATCAGCTGGAAAACCGATACAGAAGACGAAACCATAACTTTTACGCATCCGCAGCATATACAACAACCGATGATCGAAAAGATAGTAGCCTACTTTAAAAACGAAGGACCGAATCCTTGCAGTATAGAAGAAGCGATTGTGCTAATGGATGTGATGGATGCATTTACCAGTCATGGGTAAAAAAGCGTTATTGTTTGGAGCAATAACGCTTTCCATTTTAAATTTCAGCTTTTCTTTTTAGGCACTTTTGCACCTTCTTTACGTGCTTCGGATAAGCCAATAGCTACAGCCTGCTTTTTGCTGGTCACCTTTTTGCCGCTACCGCTTTTGAGTTTACCCTCTTTCATTTCGTGCATGGTTTTTTCAACTTTTTCACCTGCTTTTTCTGAGTACTTTGCCATAATTTTAGTTTTTAGATAGATAATTTAACTCGTGCAAAATATTTGCCAAATCTCATCTAGCCAAACAGCTATTCCGGTACAGAACATACATTTGATCGCTTCAGGTGTACAAAAAACTTAAAATGGCAAAATTGTCGGCAATTATTACTTAACTTCAAACATCCGGTAATCATTTATGTTACCCATCTGAAAAACACTGAAAAAGCAATTTAATTAATATGCCAGCAAAAAAACTGATCGCCCCTTTTTACGAACGACTTGCACTGATATTAATCGGTTTTTTCGCACTTGGTTATCTTGTTATTATTGGTAAAGATCTGCTTGATCCGATGATATTCGGATTTATTTTCGCGATCCTACTGTTACCTGTATCTAATTTTCTGGAAAAAAAATGCCGGCTGCCACGAAGCGCGTCGTCCTTATTATCCATATTACTGCTTATTGGTTTTGTTTACGGCATATTATACCTGGTTGGCTCACAAATATCAAAAGTAGCCAGCGACTGGCCTATGCTCAAGAAACAGGTAACACAATCATTGCAAGATTTGCAGCAGTGGGTAAATTCCGCCTTTCATATTGATACCGAAAAGCAAATGAGTTATGTGCACAGTACTGCAGATAAGATCATGGCATCAGGCGGCGACGTACTGGGTACAACTTTCGGAGCTATTTCATCGCTGATGCTTTTTTATGTGTTCATACTGATATTTACCTTTTTTATATTGCTCTACAGGCGCTTGCTACTACGTTTCATTATCTGGGTTTTCCGCGATGAAAATGAGCATATTGTAATGGATATAGTAGAAAATATTCAATCCATATTAAGACAATACATCCTGGGATTGCTTTTAGAAATGGTAATCGTAGCGGCCGTGGCCATCAGCGTTTTCCTGCTCATTGGCATTAAGTATGCTGCTTTGCTGGGTATAATTGTAGGCTTATTCAATATCATACCCTATATTGGCATTTTTACCGCGCTGCTACTTAGTGCCATTATCACCTTTGCTACAGGTAACATTAAGGACACCTTATTGGTGATGGGTAGCGTAATTGGCATACACGCTATTGATGCTAACTTCTTATTGCCTACCATTGTAGGTTCAAAAGTAAGGCTCAATGCTTTGATATCATTTATAGGGATCATTTTAGGCGAAATGATCTGGGGCCTGTCGGGCATGTTCCTGTCGATACCGGTTATAGCTATTTTCAAGATCATATTTGACCGTATCGAAAGCTTAAAGCCGTGGGGCTATCTGTTAGGTGGTGATTACGAATACAAAAAACCTGCTGCCGCCGAAATGAAAACAGAGTAACTCTATTTAACAGAAAGTTAATACCTTTTTGGAAGAAGCCGCTTTAAAATTTCGGCCTTTTGTTTTAGGTTTGTGCTGTATTAATCCCCCTAAGTAATGCAAATTGTTAATGCCCCGCCACGCCCTGTTTACAGATGTAAAAAGTGCAAAGAAGTTCTTGATATACGTCGTAAAAGGGATCCATTTATTAAAATATTTCTCTTTTGGCTTCCCATAAAAAAGTTCTTTTGTACACGCTGTCTCAAAGTCCGCTATATTTTTTAATTATCGCCCTGCTTAATGCCATGGGATCACTAATTTAGTGGCCACAATTGCGATAATCTGCAATCAAAAAACAAACTAAATATGCGCCTTAAGCAAGCATTACTGATAGTTACTTATATTCTGCTGCCTTTTATTGTGCTGGCACAACCCAAAAGCAAACCAGCTTTCAGACTGGTGCCCTTAGGTGTACTTGGCGGTATCGACGAAAGCAATCTTTCGGCCTATATGCTGGCCGCCACCGGCACTCAGCAATATATTTGTTTTGACGCTGGCACCTTACATTATGGTATCCAAAAAGCGGTGGCAAACAAAACATTCCAGGTACCTGGTGATAAGGTACTGAGACAATATATTAAAGGCTATTTTATATCACATGCTCACCTTGATCATATAGCCGGGCTCATCATCAATTCGCCCGAAGACAGCAGCAAAAACATTTATGGTCTTCAGGGTACCATTGAAACTATCAAAACTCATTATTTTACCTGGGCAAGCTGGGCCAACTTTGCAGATCAAGGCGAAACACCTGCTTTAAAAAAATATCGCTATAAGGTACTATATCCCGGCACCGAAACTCCTATCGAAAATACTCAGCTTAAAGTACAGGCCTTCCCGTTGAGTCACTCTAACTTAACCAGTACCGCCTTCCTGGTACAAAGTAATGATGATTACGTTTTGTATCTGGGTGATACCGGCGCCGATGCTATTGAAAAAAGCACCAACCTGCAAAACCTTTGGCAGGCTATCGCCCCACTCATAAAAACCAAAAAATTAAAAGCCGTCCTGATCGAGGTGTCTTTCCCTGATGAACAACCTGATAAAACACTTTTTGGTCATCTGACACCACATTGGTTCATGACCGAAATGGATAAGCTGGCCGCGCTTACAGGTCCGGCTGAGTTAAAAGGGTTAAATATCGTTGTTACACATCTTAAACCACCCGCCAACAGCATAACCCGGATCAAGGCCCAGCTTAAAACTGCCAATCAGTTACAGCTAAACCTGGTATACCCGGTACAGGGTAAAGCGCTTAATTTTTAGATAGTATTTGGCTAACGCTAAAAATTACCTAAATTTCCATCAACCAAAACTAAACCGCCTATCTATGAACACCATTCAGAAGTGCCTGCTGTTTTGCTGCATCCTATGGGTTAATGCCTCATTTGCACAGCCGCAGGGCAAAGTTATTGAGGAGCAAACCGTTAAAAGCAGTATTTTAAAACGCAGTGTAAAATATACTATCTATCTGCCGGCCGATTATGAAACAGCCAATCGCAGTTACCCTGTTGTTTATTTATTGCACGGCTATACCGATGACAATACCGGCTGGCTGCAGTTTGGCGAAATAAACCGTTATGCCGATAAAGCAATTGCCGAAGGCACTATTCCACCCATGGTTATTGTGATGCCCAATGCCGATTCAAGCTGGTATATCAACTCTTATGACGGCAAAGAAAAATATGAAGACTTTTTTATTAAAGAATTTATGCCGCAGATTGAAAAAGTTTACCACATTAAAGCCGATAAAAAATACCGGGGTGTAGCTGGTTTGTCAATGGGAGGATATGGCACACTTATTTATACCCTCAAATACCCTCAGTTATTTGCTGCCGGAGCGGCATTGAGCGCGGCCGTACTTCCGGATGATCAGATGGTGGGTATGCCTGATGAAAACTGGGACCATGTATTTGCACAGCTGTATGGGCGCGGGCTCAAAGGTAAAGATCGCTTGAATAAGGCCTGGCAGGCCAATTCAGTACTGGGCATGGTGCAGGATAAAACCACAGAGCAGCTAAGTAGCGTACGCTATTGGATTGATTGTGGTGATGATGATTTTTTAAGCAAAGGCAATAGCCTGCTGCATGTAGCTTTGATGGAGAAAAAAGTACCGCATGAGTTCAGGATTCGGGATGGCGCCCACAACTGGACCTACTGGCGTACAGGTATTACTGATGCGCTGGCATTTATAGGCGATAGTTTCAGACAGAAATAGAGCCCCCCAGCTCCCTGAAGGGGGAGCTTTTGATGTGCGGATAGGCAAATGACAACGTATATATCCAAATGAGAAACCGGCTTGATACTTGATACTCGCTGCTTGATACTAAACAGATACTAAAAATCTATGAAATTATACCTTAAGCTCTGCTTGCTTTTATTACTTTTAAGCACTGGCGCCTCATTTGCCCAGCATACAGGTAAAGTGATAGACGAGCAAAACATCAAAAGCGATATTTTAAACCATAATGTAAAATACGCTATTTATTTGCCCCCCGATTATGAAACATCAAACCGGACATACCCGGTGGTGTACCTGCTGCATGGTTATGGCGACGATCAAACCGGCTGGCTGCAGTTTGGCGAAATAAACCATTATGCCGACAAAGCTATTGCCGAAGGTAAAATTCCGCCCATGATTATTGTGATGCCCGATGCCCAGACCACCTATTATATTAACTCCTACGATGGGAAACAAAATTATGAGGATTTCTTTTTTAAGGAATTTATCCCCGATATTGAAAGAGAGTATCACATCAAAGCCGAAAAAAAATACCGCGGTGTAGCAGGTTTATCCATGGGTGGTTTTGGTACGCTGGTTTATAGCATTAAACACCCCGAAATGTTTTCGGCAGCAGCAGCCCTGAGTGCGGCGGTACGTAGTGATGAGGATCTGATAGCCATCCCGGATGCACGCTGGGCCGAAGTATATAGCAAAGTGATCGGCCCTGATCTGAAAGGTAAGGAACGCTTAAATACTACCTGGCAAAACTACTCAATACTGGGCCTGGTACAAAGTAAAACTACTGACGAACTAAAGACGGTTCGCTATTGGATAGACTGTGGCGACGACGATCCATTAAGCAAGGGCAACTCTCTACTTCACATTGCCCTGATGGAGAAGAAAGTCCCGCATGAATTCAGGATACGTGATGGCGGCCACAACTGGACCTACTGGCGCACCGGCATTACCGATGCCCTGGAATTCATAGGCGATAGCTTCAGGCAAAAGTAAGCTTGTAGATGTGCAGATTTTAAATATGCAAATGAGCTGCATTGAAATTATCTGCACATCTTTAATTTGCATATCTGCTTATCCGCACATTTGCACATCTTCATGGGCTCAGGATATCTACACAGCTCTTTTTTAGTTGGGCAAGTCGGGCGGGTAAGGTATCAATACCATGCTGATCTTTTATATTGCGGTAAAGCAGTTTGATCAGGTTTAGTGTTTCATCGTCCGGGTCGCAGGCCTGGGCTTTTTCCAGGTGAGGTAAGGCTTTTTTTACTTTGCTGATATAAGCTGCATCTACTACAACTTCATTAGCAGGCTTGCCCGAAATATCCTTGATATACAGAAAACCTAAGGCCCGATGAGCTACATAGTAATTGGGTTCTGCTGCAACTACCCTATTATAATACATAATGGCATTGCCGCTTTGCTGATCACCTTCATAAACCTGTGCCATAAAGTTATAGAAACTGGTACGGATGCCGGGTTTCAGTTTGGCGGTATCGGGCAATATTTGCTCGCCAAGGGTCATGGCTTTTTCCATATTGGCATTCAGAAACGCTTCGTTAAAATCAACATAACGATCATATACTTCGTCAGCGGTTTGCGCATAAACCGTTCTGCCGGCTACGAGTATAAATAGAATAAAGATGGTTTTCCTGAGCATGATGATAAGATTGGCTAAATGTACTTAGCCAATCATATAAACGCAATAAGGTGCGCTTTAATTATGTTGGGAATTCTTCCATCTCTGGTATTCCGCTCTCATACAGTGTCCGCAAGGGCGATATCCCAGGCTACGCGCCTCTGCTTCCGAAGTAAAGAAAACCCGGTTTTCTGGTTTCATTCTTTTGCCCGATCCGCAGTTCATCGTACCATAAATTTTAAGCCGGGCATTGCCGCCAAACCAAATCTGTTTGGCATCGAGCAGTTGCTTGAGTTTTCTGCTACGGGTAAAAGCCTTATAGCCCAGTTCCAGATGCCTGATCATTTGGCGTCATGAAAAATAACCCCCATACTGCGACGTTTGCCTGCGATTACCTCGCCTACCCCGTGTTTCATGTTTACTTTATGATAGCCCATGCTGCCCTTGGCGGGACGGTAACTTGTTGTAAACAGCAGCATATCACCTTTACTCGGTTTGAGCACTATAGCGCGCGATTGTGCCCTAGGCTTTTGCTCCATCAGTATAAACTCACCGCCCTCATAATCCCGGCCGGGTTCATCCAATATAAAAACCAGCTGCATCGGAAAAAATACTTCGCCATACAGATCCTGGTGCATAGCATTATAGCCGCCCTGGGTATACTGCAATATCAGTGGTGTTGGTCTTAGCTGGTCATGCTCATGACAGTGCTGCAGCAACTCATCCAAAGTATCCGGGAAGCGTTGTTCTTTATTCAAATATTGCATCCAGCCATTGGCAATGGGCGCCAGTTGTGGATAAACGCTTTCCCGCAATTGCTGGATAAGCGCAGGCAAGGGATATTTAAAATACTTATACTTTCCCAATCCGTACTGATGATGCTCCATGATGATGGTTTTCCGGTACAGTTGATCATTAGTATACTCAGCGGTGAGATCATCGCATTCCTCCGCTGTTAATACATTTTTTACCAGCACATAACCTTTGCTATCCATCCCATTGGAAATGCCGGCCCAGTTCAGGCCGGCAATTCGTTCTTGAATACTCATATCTGTGCTATTATGCCTGGTTGTTAACTAAAGCGGCTTCCCAGCCAATGATAGCCGATTTGCGGGTTGGCCCCCAGTGATATCCACCCGATTCGCCGGTTGATTTGATAACGCGGTGACAAGGGATCAGGAAAGCAACCGGGTTGGCCCCTATCGCGCTGCCTACCGCCCTGCTGGCATTGGGTTGATGGATCTGCTTAGAGATATCGGAATAAGTGCTCAGATCACCCATAGGGATTTTTAGCAACGTTTCCCATACTTTAAGCTGAAAGCTGGTACCTTTCAAATGCAGCTTTATATTGGATAACTCCGACCAGTCCTTTTTAAAGATATGCAGTGCATCCTGCTGGGCCACATCCACAACTTGTGTATAGGACGCATTGGGAAATTGCTCCAGAAGCTTGTTAAAGGCGTCTTCCCGGTCATCGGCAAAAGCCATATAACAAATACCTTTGGGAGTTGAGGCTACAATGATGTTACCAAAAGGACTTTCGGCAAAGCTGTAGTTGATATCCAGCTCCTTGCCGCCATTTTTGTACTCGGCGGGTGTCATGCCTTCAATATTGATAAATAGATCGTGCAGGCGGCCGGTGCCCGACAGGCCGGTTTCAAAAGCGGCATCAAACAAAGTTGCCTGTTTATCTTTCAGCAGGTTTTTGGCGTAATCCAAACTCAGGTACTGCAAAAATTTCTTAGGACTGATACCTGCCCAATCGGTAAATAAACGCTGAAAGTGGAAAGGACTTAAATGCACTTTTTCGGCTACATCATCCAGGTTGGGTTGATTTTTAAAGTTCAGCTTTATATAGTTGATCGCCTCGGCGATACGGTCGTAATTGATTTTTTCTTGTGTGTTCATCGTCTTGTTTATTAATTATTGATAAACAAATTTACCCCGATATCAACCCCTATAAAACCCGAAACTTGCGCAGTTTAGAGCGGCTACAAGCCCTTATACATCTTTACAATCGGCAGCATTTCGCCATCGGGCATGGGCTGTTCTATATGCTCTACAGGGCGATAACCCATCACCTCATAAAGCGGCACCCCTGGTAAAGTGGCTCCCAGCTGAAAACGGGTAAAGCCATTTTCAATAGCCGCGTTTTCGCATACCTGCATAATATGTTTGCCAATACCCTTCCGGGCCCAGTCGGGATGTACAAAAAAGGCCCGGATGCGGGCAGCATCTGTTACCGGATCAAGCAGCGGGTCTTCCACAGCTTTATGCTGATCGCCACCGTATAGTGTATTCCGTTTGCTCCAGCCGCCGCAACCCACTATGGTATCGCCAATCTGGGCCACATAATAAGTACCGTCAATGATGAGTTGTGTATCGATACCAAAAATATATTTAATGGCACTTTCTATCTGGTTTGGGGTATTATAAGCTGTACTCAATCCACGTACCGATGCCCCTATCAATTGCTGTAAAAAAGATATATCCTCAAAAGTAGCAAGGCGGGTAGTAATAGTCATAGATGTAATCGTTTAATCAAATATCATTAATTCCTGACAATTGTTTGGATTGAGTGCAATTCAAATTTCGGCGTGGAGTCCATTCACCGATCTATGTTTTTTGATACACGTGTCATTGCGAGGTACGAAGCAATCCCGATAAGCAGAACCGCTCTGTATAGTATAGAGATTGCTTCGTACCTCGCAATGACGCGTGAGGAGAGCAGCAAGCAAAAGTGGGTTTACACGGTTTACACTTTTCATGGTTTACATTAATATAAACAACTGTCAATCAATTATTTAATTAATTTATTTAGTCAAAAACTGGGTTTACATGTAAACCATGATTTATAACTTTTCAAAAGAGCGAGTGAGCTAAACATCACCAAATTCCTGACTCTGACTGGTTGCCTGTCTTTTGGTTACCAGCAAACCAAGGCTCAGTATAATACTGGTACCCAACACTACCACAAATAACAAACTGGCACCAACCTGCGGGATGCGCAAATTGGCCGGCAGGTTATAATATAATAGTACATTGATCAATCCGCGGGGTACAATAAAAAGCTCGGGCATCAGGTCGGTTTTGGATACCAGTTTAATGTACAGGAAACGTACTATGTAAATAGAAACCAAAATGGCCCCGGCGCTCAGCAAAATTGGCATATCGTTCAACTCACGTATATTCATGGTATAACCAAAAACGATGAAAAAGAATGTACGCATCAAAAAAGCGCTTTCGGCCGAAAGCTGGTGCAATTGCTTAATATCATGCTTAAAGGCAGGGTAAATAAATGTTCGACGGAACCAGGAAAAATTGATCTGGTTGGCATTATTTAGGAACAAGCCTAAAGCCAGTACAATGATAAGTGCAGATAAATGGTATGACTGGCCGATAGAATAAACCAGGATCAATAATGATATGATCAGGAACGATTTAATATGATGTTTTAAGCGCCCGATAACATATAACAAGGCCAGACACGACAGGATAGCCACCAGGATAATACCCGTAAGCTCGCCACCCAGCTTGGCAAATGAACCTATATCTATCTTAGGATTCCGGACGATAAAATTAAACAGCACTACCGTAAGGATATCCGAAAACGAGGACTCATAAATAATAAATTCCTTTTTACTCTTGATGAGATTGGCTGCAGAAGGTATGGCGATAGACGAACTCACCACGCAATAAGGTATGGCATTCACAAAGCATTTGTAGATGCTTTCGCCGGTAAGGTAATAGATAATACCGGTGATGGCTACCGAACTCAATAACAACACACCCAATGCCGAAAAGAATGCCTTTTTGATAACCGCGTTTTTATCGCTGTTATACCGCAGCTCCAGGGCCCCTTCAAATACGATCAGTATCAAACCCAATGTACCCAGCGTGGGCAGGATGAGCGAGAAATTGAGCATTGGGATATTGAAGTATTCTACCACCTGTTTCAGCCCAATGCCCAGCAGTAGCAATAAAATAACCGATGGGATCTTTGTTTTACCGGCCAGCAGATCAAACAGGTAGGAAAATATGACCAGTCCGCTAAGTATAATAAGGGTTGTGTATGTAGTCAAATTGGGGGGTGCTTTAATGTTTGTCCGTAAATGAGCCTAACATACGAAATTCAGGTATTGTTTTGGATATGGCTTGTTTATGGATCCGCCAAATAGGTTTATTACCTATTGATGTTATTTCGGCTGATTTATTCTTGTTTCGCCTAAAAATATATTTTAACGGGTAAAGTTTGTCGTGCTTTACACGTTTTAAAACGCTATAACTTCAGGCATGGTTTACATGCAAAATATGATCCTCATTTTTTGAGAAGAATGTGAGCTTTGTCCAAAATGGCTGAGCTTTCTTATCCGTTGGGAACCAATTCCGGTTTGGATCAACCAATATAAACAGACCGCCCTCATCTCCCAAGGCCATAAAATTATCCTGTTTGGGTTGTTTGGCATAATAATCCAAACCGTATCTGGCTATAAGATCATCAGCACAAGCTTGCACATTTGAGGTCACTATACCAATTTCGCTTACGTGCAGAATGGAATCACCGCTAAACGGAGCCTCGGATTGGTTTAGAAGATCGTACCTGCATATCAATTCCAGCAGGTTCTCATTGTTATCATAAAAATAAAATGACCGGGCGTTCCAAAGTTTAATGTCCGAAAGGTAAGTATCAGCAATAACCGGGAGTATGGTTACTTTTTCCTTTATCCATGCCAAAGCTTCTTCGAGTTTATTGGTGGGGATATCGAATGCCAGATGATAATTGGGATTTACGCTTTCTTTTGAATGTATAAAAGTGACCCTGGTTTTGCCTATTAAAAATGAAAGCTCGTTTTCTGTTTTCCGGTTAGTTTTAATATCGAGTACATGATTGTAAAATTGCTCTGTTACCGGCAGGTTATTCGTCAGCAAATGAATTTCCTTAATTTTCATAGTAGTAGTAGTATAGGGTGATGTGATACCGCTAATTTAGAAATTACTTGATGCTTGAAGTATTACAAGTAAAAACATGGGAATAGAATGATAAAGTAGTTCAATTATTTTCGTTCCCTCAGGGTCTCCTGAAAGGGGCCCTGAGGTTCATCGTATGGTAATTCAAAACGCAGGGCCCGCTGCGAGAAACCCTGCGGAGACGAAAAATTCAGGTATTGTTTTGAAGAGGCAGATCTCGTTGCGCCACAGCTCTCCATTTTGAAAAATATAACCAACTGTTTCCTGCAAACATAATAATAGAACTTAATACCCACAGCCAGTAACCTAATTTGTAACTGATGATCTGACCATAACTTCCAGCTTCATTTACCATGATTTTTGAAAATGACAGGAAGAAAAGCGCGGTAGCAACCGCTAAAAAACTCATTAGTAAAGAAAACTCAGGACTTTTTTTAGCCAATATCCATGAAGCTAATAAGAACGGATTTGCAAGCCATGTAATGCCTGCACCACCAAGTAAAAGACCTATTGCACCCGAAAAAACTGCCGCGATCGAATATCCACAACTATCGGTTGTACAATAACATTGTTGAGTTAATGAAATAAGAAAAGCCACAATACTTGTAGTAAGAATTATATCCCGGGGATTGAATTGCTTTAACTTTTTCATCAGAACTAAGATATATCTTTCCTCCAACAAAAAAGAGCCGCCCTTTCAGGCAGCTCCTCAACACTACTATTTGAATTAAAGCTTTTTGTCGGTCTTGATCACTACGTGGGTGATTAGCGATTGCCGGTGCACCTCACGTTGGGCATGCTGACTGCCAGCATCCGAGTGATTGAGATGTGGCGCGATCACCAATGAAACGATCGACATCAGTTTGATGAGGATGTTCATTGACGGGCCTGAGGTATCTTTAAACGGATCGCCCACGGTATCACCGGTTACGGATGCTTTGTGTGGCTCCGATTTTTTGTAGTGGATCTCGCCATTGATCTCCACGCCTTTCTCAAATGATTTTTTGGCGTTATCCCATGCACCACCCGCATTACTCTGGAAAATACCCATCAGCACACCTGATACGGTAACACCTGCCAGTAAGCCCCCCAAAACTTCGGGGCCAAAAGCAAAGCCAATGATAATAGGCGTGATCAGGGCGATCAAACCGGGAGCAACCATCTCGCGGATAGAAGCTTTGGTTGATATAGCCACGCATTTTTCATACTCGGGTTTGGCTTTATATTCCATAATACCCGGTATTTCGCGAAACTGGCGTCTTACTTCTTCCACCATGGCCATAGCCGCCCGACCTACTGCAGAAATACATAAAGCCGAGAAGATGAAGGGGATCATCCCACCCACAAACAAACCAGCCAAAACATCGGCTTTGTAAATATCAATATGCTCGATACCGGCCACACCCACAAAGGCCGCGAACAAGGCCAGTGAGGTTAACGCGGCCGAAGCAATGGCAAATCCCTTACCTGTAGCAGCGGTAGTGTTACCTACGGCATCCAGGTTATCTGTACGGTGACGTACTTCTTCGGGCAGTCGGCTCATTTCGGCAATACCACCGGCATTATCGGCAATAGGGCCAAAAGCGTCGATAGCCAATTGCATAGCTGTAGTAGCCATCATACCCGCGGCAGCAATCGACACACCGTATAAACCTGCAAAATGGTATGAGCCGTAAATACCTGATGCCAGTACCAAAATAGGCAATACTGTTGATTCCATACCTACAGCCAAACCACCGATGATGTTGGTAGCATGCCCGGTTGATGACTGGCGGATAATGCTAAGTACCGGGCGCTTGCCCATAGCGGTATAATATTCGGTGATAATGGACATTAAGGTACCAACAATAAGGCCCACAACTATCGACAGGAAAACCCCGTCTTTAGTAAATATTAACGAACCGGCTTTGATAGAACCATTAGCCTCATCGCGCGACATATGGAACTCACCAGCAGGCAACATCCATTGTACCACAAAATACGTGGCAATAGCAGTTAAAACGATAGACGCCCAGTTACCAATATTAAGTGCTTTTTGAACGCTATCGGTCTCGTTTTTGATTTTCACAAAGGCTGCACCTACAATAGAAAATATCAAACCTAAGCCAGCTATCACCATGGGTAATAATACCGGGGCAATACCACCAAAAGCATCATGCGATACAATTTCGCGTCCCAGTACCATAGTAGCCAGCATAGTAGCCACGTATGATCCAAACAAATCGGCGCCCATACCGGCCACGTCACCCACATTATCGCCTACGTTATCGGCAATAGTGGCCGGGTTACGTACGTCATCCTCGGGGATGCCCGCTTCCACTTTACCAACCAGGTCGGCACCTACGTCGGCTGCTTTGGTATAAATACCACCACCCACGCGGGCAAATAATGCTATCGATTCGGCCCCCAGCGAGAAGCCCGCTAAAACATCAAGCGCTTTGGCCATGGCTTCGCTGTTTACATCAAGTCCATGGCTTTTAACATACATGGTATAAAAAACAATAAATAATGATCCTAAACCAATAATGGCTAAACCGGCAACCCCTAATCCCATTACCGTACCACCGGTAAAGGAAACTTTTAAGGCTTTGGCCAAACTGCTACGCGCGGCCTGTGTGGTGCGCACGTTGGCTTTGGTAGCTATACGCATACCCAGGAAACCTGCGAATGCTGATAAAAACGCGCCAATTAAAAACGATATGGCAATAACCGGGCTTGATGTAGCCACTGTGGTGCCCGACCAGGCGAGTAAAATGCCCGCTATAAGTACAAACCCGCTCAGTATTTTCCACTCCGCACGTAAAAAAGCCATTGCCCCATCAGCAATATAGCCTGCCAGTTGGGCCATGTCGCCGTCGCCAGCATCTTGTTTGGTAACCCAGGCAGCTTTAATCGCCATCGCGAGAATGCCTATAAGGCCTATTACCGGAATTAAGTAGATCAAGTAGTTGTTCAAAAAATCCATGTTCACAAATTTGGTTTAGTAATGGTTTAGTAAATGGTAGTCAGAAGCCAGGTATTGCCGAACAGGAAGCACCGATAATTTCAGAACGGATATTTTGCGGTGTATCAAAAATCTTTATATTTGATAACCGATCCTCGTTCTAAAAATCCCTGCCTCAAAAATTCGTAATCCTTAGCCTCTATTAATTGGTGGATGCAAAATAGTAATTTTATTTTCTTTACAAAGAGCCTGCTTATTATAAAGTTTTTTAAATAGTTTAGGCCTTTAAACCCCTTTGAATAACACATGACAAAAAAAACTGATCAACCAAAAATGAAACACGAACTGAGCCTGCTCGACGGCACCATGCTGGTGGCGGGCTCCATGATAGGTTCGGGTATTTTCATTGTAAGTGCTGACATTATCCGCAACGTAGGCTCATCTGGCTGGCTAATAGCCATTTGGGTACTCACCGGCTTTATGACCCTCACCGCCGCCTTGAGCTATGGCGAACTCAGCGGCATGTTCCCCAAAGCCGGCGGACAATACGTTTACCTGAAAGAAGCTTATAACAAATTCATTGCTTTTTTATATGGCTGGAGCTTTTTCGCGGTGATACAAACCGGCACCATAGCCGCTGTGGGTGTAGCTTTCTCTAAATTTACTGCTTATTTAATACCCGCTTTTAGTGAAGATAATATCCTGCTGAATTTGGGTTTCATGAAAATCAGCGCGGCCCAGGTAGTATCCATCGTACTGATCATATTTTTAACTTTTATCAATACCAGAGGCGTAAAAGGCGGAAAGCTGATCCAAAACACATTTACGTTAACCAAACTGCTAAGTCTTTTTGGATTGATCGGTTTTGGTTTTTTAGCCTTAAAAGGCGACATATGGCATGCCAACTGGAGCAATGCCTGGGATATTCACAACTTGAGTAAAGACGGTAGCATTACCGCTTTAACCATAGGCGGAGCATTGGGCGCTATCGCGGCAGCCATGGTAGGTTCTATATTCAGTAGCGATGCCTGGAACAACGTAACCTTTATTGCCGGTGAAATGAAGAACCCCAAACGCGATGTGGCGCTGAGTTTGGGGCTGGGCACCTTAATTGTAACCATTATTTATGTATCGGCCAACGTGGTGTATACAGGAGTGCTGCCTTTGCATGATATTGCCAATGCCGAAAAAGACCGTGTTGCAGTGGCAGCCTCGCATGTGATATTTGGTAATATCGGCACCTATGTTATCGCGGTGATGATCATGATATCAACCTTTGGTTGTAATAACGGATTGATCCTTTCTGGTGCAAGGGTATATTATTCCATGGCCAAAGATGGTCTTTTCTTTAAACGTACCGGCGATCTGAATAAATTTGGGGTTCCGCAATTCGGCTTATGGATACAGTGTGTGGTGGCTTCTATACTATGTTTAAGTGGGCGTTACGGCGATCTGCTGGATATGATATCCTTTGTGGTAGTGATATTTTATATGCTTACCATCATCGGTATTTTTATTTTACGCGCTAAACACCCTAATGCCGAACGCCCTTACAAAGCCTTTGGTTACCCTATTTTACCTGCTATTTATATTTTAATGGGACTGGCATTTTGTATATTGCTCATTATATATAAACCGCAATTTACCTGGCCAGGCTTAATTATTGTACTGATAGGTATCCCGATATATTTTATATCGCAGCGGAACGTTAAACATCATGATGAAACGGTTACTGGCAGTTAGTTTATTTTTAATAAGCGGGCAGCTTTATGCCCAGGATCTTCAGCAGAAATTATCGAATGCCTTTGGCAGGCTGCAAACCGATAGTCAGTGCAGCTATGCATCATTATCACTAACAGTACTGGATGCCAAAACAGGCGAACAAATATTTGCCGCCAACCCCAATATGGGGTTGGCTACGGCATCAACCCTAAAAACTATTACCAGCATAACGGCCTTCAATATTTTGGGGGCCGATTTTAAATACCAAACCCAACTGGGCTACGCCGGTGAAATTGCTACTGATGGCACGCTCAATGGCGATGTGATCATCAAAGGCGCGGGGGACCCTACCCTGGGCAGCTGGCGGTATGAACAAACCAAAGAGGCTCATGTATTAACCCTGATGACCGATGCTTTACAAAAAGCAGGTATCAAAAAAATCAATGGTCGTATTATTGGCGATGATAGTATTTTCGGTACGCAATCTATCCCCGAAGGGTGGATATGGCAGGATGTGGGCAACTACTATGGCGCGGGCACATCGGGCCTATGCTGGCGCGAAAACCAATTTGATATAAAACTGCGCACAGGCTCAGTTGGTAACCCGGTTGGCGTATCCCGTACCGTCCCTATCATTCCATACCTTACCTTTAAAAGCGAGTTGATCAATGGCGAATCAGGCTCCGGCGATAATGCCTATGCCTTTTTGCCCGTTGGCAGTTCGGTGATGTATTTGCGAGGTAGTTATGCTATTGATAAGGAGAAAAAGAGTATATCCGCAGCCCTCCCCGATCCGGCTTATGATGCTGCGCTGCGTTTATCAGATACCTTAAAAAAATTAGGCGTTTTAGTAACTGGTAATCCAGAATCGGCGACTACTTTAGCGGCTAAGGATCTGAAATTGCCGCTCATCGCCAAAAACTTAACTACTATATCGTCACCGCCATTGAGCCGCATTGTTTACTGGCTCAACCAAAAAAGTATCAACCTGTATGCCGAGCAGCTGCTCAAAACCATTGCCTGGAAACAGGGCCGCAAACCTACATCGGCCAACGGAGTTGAAGAAGTTCAAAAATTCTGGAAAACCCGCGGTATCGACCCGAACAGCATCAATACCTACGATGGCAGCGGCCTGTCGCCAGGCGACAGGGTAACTACCTCAACACTGGCCAAAATACTGCAATCGGCCAAAAAAGAAAGCTGGTTTGCCGATTTGTATGAGAGTTTGCCGGTTTATAACGACATGAAAATGAAAAGCGGCAGCATCAACAGTGTGCTATGCTATGCAGGCTATCAAACCCATAATGGCCGCGAGCTGTGCTTCTCTATCATGGTGAACAACTTTAACGGATCAAGCAGGGGCATCAAAGAAAAGATGTTCCGGGTGCTGGATGTGCTGAAGTAGAGCCCCCCAGCCCCCTAAAGGGGGAGCTTTTTGATTTGCCGTTTTTATATTCTAAATTTAGGATAACCAAATTTGTAAACCTTGAGAGTATTAACCTTAACCCCACGTAAACCGATCATTTATCTGCCCGGGGTGATCAGCCTGGTGTTGCTGCCTGTGTTTTGTTTGGTGTTTTTGTTTCAACATAAGGCATTTGTACATCTGGGCTATATTGATGTTGCCATGTATGAATCTGGATGGGATGCAAAAAAAATCTCCGAAACATACCATGCCCAATTCCCTCCTGTTCGGAATTATGTAGATATCAACCTGGATGGTAATGATGCCGCCGTTAAAAGCCGTTTAGATTTTGCACGGTTAGAAATAAGGGAAATACTCCAATCAAAGGATACTCATAAAGGGGTCAGGTTTCATTTTGGAAAAACCAGCAAATACTGGTCATATGTACAGGCACATAATTTATGCCAGATAGAAGGTGTTCTGGCCTATACCCCGTATCAGGATGATATATATGCAGGTTATGTAGCTCCTCAAAAGGATAGTAAATCTTATGCAATGCCGTGTGGAGGTATTAGATATACTTATGTTGAAATTAAAACCGATCAAAAAATATGGGAGGAACAGGTGCAAATAATCAAGAAATTTTATGCGCCTGCTTTACTATTTGCAATGATGGCGTTTTTTACTGTAAAAAGATCGAGCTTCATTTTTAAACGAATATGAAAAAACTAAGCATAGCTATCATCCTAATAGCATCCACCCTCTTCGCCTGCAAGCCTAAAACCAATCCTGCCGATGAGGTTAAAAGCATCCGTTTTAAATTTACCGAGCTGGGGCGCGAAACACAATTCAGGATAACCTGCGATAAGTTTGATTATTACTTTCCGGAAAGCAAGGTTAAAAATTTCACGCAAAAAGCAGGTATCGACAGTGTGATGCAGTTATTAACCGATATGAAAAGGACAGATGATGGTTATCAGCCCGATGTTCGCGGAAAGATTTATCTTACCCACCCCAACAACACCGTCGATACCCTTTGCGTAGGTGTAAAAGTACTCACCTATAAAAGCGGCACTTACGAAACACCGCAGGCTTTGCTGGCGCTGATACAGAAATAAAAATCAAATATGTCATTGCGAGCGCAGCGTGGCAATCTCCTCGCGTTTATATCAACGAGGAGATTGCTTCGTCGTTCCTTCTCGCAATGACACGTATGGGAATTTTTAAGCGTAAGTAACGTTTAAAGTAATAGGTACGCTCAGTGCTTTTGAAATAATGCAATTGGCTTTGGCGCCTTCGGCAATTTGTTTAAAGGTTGCCTCATCAACACCGTCAATAACAGAGCCTTTTAGTTCCAGGTGAATGTTCGTAACTGCCAAACCAACCATATCCAGATCCAATATGGCATCGGTGGTCAAATCATTGGGCGTAAAACCAGCTTGGGTTAAGGCAGCGCCAACGGCCATGGTAAAACAGCCTGCGTGTGCTGCAGCAAGCAACTCTTCGGGGTTAGTACCGATACCATCGGCAAAACGGGTTTTAAATGAATATTGGGTTTTGTTTAGCACGGTGCTCTGGGTGGTAATCTCTCCCTGACCTGCTTGTAATGTGCCGTTCCAATGGGCGTTTGCTGTACGTTTCATAGTTGTTGTTTAAATGATGTTTTTTGTGTTGGTTAGTACCAAAGTTAGCAGTTCAAAACAAGTGTATGCTCTTTTTGTCTGTTCTTTTTATCTTTTTTCTAAAGACGGCCATTTGGCACGTTCATATTGTACCGGCCATTTTACTTCGTGCCCTAATTCATGCGCGGCACGTAACGGAAAATGCGGATCGCGCAGCATTTCGCGGGCCAGGAATATGAGGTCGGCCTCTCCTTCCTGTATAATTTCATCGGCCTGGTAAGCGGTAGTTATTAGTCCTACCGCCCCTGTAAGTATACTACTTTCCTTTTTAATTTTCTCGGCAAATTCTACCTGGTAACCTGGTTTTAAGGGAATCCTGGCACCCACCACGTTACCGCCGCTTGAGCAATCAATCAGGTCAACTCCTTTATCTTTCAATATTTTGGCCAAGGCTACGGAGTCATCGGCCGTCCAGCCCCCTTCCGTCCATTCTGTTGATGATAGCCGTACAAACAAAGGGTTTTCTTCGGGCCAAACCTCCTTAACGGTTTCCACCACCTCAAGCAGCAAACGGATACGGTTGTCAAATGACCCGCCATATTCATCTGTACGTTGATTACTGATAGGCGATAAAAACTGATGTATCAGGTAGCCGTGTGCACCATGCAGTTCAATTAACTTAAAACCTGAAGCTAAAGCCCTTTTGGTGGCCGCTTTAAAATCGGCCTTTATTTTTTCAATGCCTGTTTTATCCAGTGCAAGCGGCGCCTCTTCACCTTCGGCAAAGGGGATGGCGCTTGGAGCTAATGTTTGCCAGCCTTTGGGCTGGGTTGAAGGGATTTGTTTACCCCCGTTCCAGGGCTCCACATGACTGGCTTTGCGCCCGGCATGGGCCAGTTGTATGCCGGCAATAGCTCCGTTGGCATGTATAAAGTCGGTAATGCGTTTTAGTTTTTCGATATGCTCATCACGATAAATACCCAGGTCGGCAAAAGTAATACGACCTTCGGCCGAAACTGCGGCGGCCTCGGTAATGATGAGCCCGGCGCCACCAATGGCCCGGCTGCCCAGGTGAATGAGGTGCCAGTCGTTGGCAAAACCATCCTCGGCAGAGTATTCGCACATAGGCGATACCACAATACGGTTCTTTAATTCGATGTTTTTTATTCTTAGGGGAGAAAACAGATGAGCCATAGTTAATCTTTTAGGCAAATATGGTAACTAACAGCATTAAAGCGCTCACTGTTTTGTAAAATACACGATAGGTAAGCTAAAAGCTTAAAGCCGAAGGCTCAAAACTTTTTTATGATCGTGTGCGCTTTTAGCTTTCCATTTTTGAGAGTGCCTTTCGCTTTAAGCTTTCAGCCTTCGGCTTTAAGCTTTCTCAATGTATCCTTCCGCGTTCCTCCTCGTTGCCCGTGTCGCGTTTTTCGGCAGTAGTTTCCCGGCCAAAGCGATAGCTTAACGCCAATTGTACAAAGCGATTGAGCTGGAAGTTGGTGAACTTGCTCCTGATACCGTTAACGGTAGTTGTTACCGCCGAAGCACTGCTCCTGAAAGCATCGTTAAGATTTAGGGTAATGTTTAGCTTTTTTTGCATGGCCAATGCGGTAAAGCCTATGTCTAGTTTATAGTAGGCGTCTGAACGGCCAATATGATCAACCTCCGGAAACTGGTACCATAAATTCACAGCCGCGGCAAAAGTTTTACCGGCATTAAAATAAGCCGTATTATTGGTGGCCAGGTAAGCCCCGTACCCGCTGATGCTTTTGATATAAGACAAGCTGGAATGCGCGTCGGTATGGTAAAAAGTGGCCTGGTTATTATTATCCAGCCAGGAAAACAGGTGCAGCGACAAATTCTCGGAGACCCCTACCCGGTAAGTTTTTATAAAATTGAGCGGTATGGTGCGTACCAGGTTGGTATCGGCGCTGGCTATAGTTAGGTTGTTAAACCCATTGTCGGTAATGTTTAAGAACAAGCCCGAGGTGAGGATATTTTTGTAGGTATGTGATAGCTCGAGGTTGCTGTTATACTCCGGCTGCAGAAATGGATTACCCTCGCCATAACTGTAAGCCGTAAATAATGATTTGAATGGGTTCAGGTTCCAAAAGGTAGGCCGGTTTATCCTGCGGCCAAAGCTTAGTGAGTAGCTGTTTGCCGTATCTGCCTGGTACGATATCAGCACCGAAGGAAACAACTGCAGGTATTTCTTAGTGTTCACCTGTTTTAGCGTGTAAGAAGTGCCTTTGGTTTCGGTGTACTCGGCACGCAAGCCAGCCTGGTATTTCCATTTATCCTTTTCCTTATTCAGGTTGATATATAATGATTGGGTGTTCTCGATATACCGGAACTCGTTACTTAGGTTGGTATTATAGGTAAGCTCATCGTTAGCCCCCTTATCATAATAATAGGCGTTACTATAGTTATTGATAAAACTCAGTTTACCGCCAAAAGCCAATTTGGCAAAGCTGGTGGGTATCTCGGCGTCGGCTTTAAAGGTATACAGGTTGATAAGCTGCTTGTTGGTATCAAAATACCGGGTGTTACTGGCCGGGATCACCTGTCCGTTGGGCAGGTAGCTGTTACTTTCAAAGTCCGACCGGTCGTTACGGTTATAGTTAAAATAGTCGGCATTAAGAACCAACTTTTTGCCGGTGGTATCAAAGTTGATCATCGCGTGCGCGTTACCCGAATTGCTGATAGCTATGGGGTGATAAGTGGCATAAGTTCTTAAGGTTGAATCCAGACCGCCGCTGGTATTATAAACAGGATTGTTCACATGATCAGATCCGTCATAAACACTTTTGCCCCCCAGGTATGATAGGCCAATGGTGGTTTTGGGGCTTACCTTATAATCGACCCCGGCAATAATATTAAAATTGTGTCCCCTGTAATTGCCCGTATCTGTTTGCAGCCAGCTTTGTTTAGGGTAAAAAACATCGGTTTCAAAACCTTCCAGTTCATGATCATGATCCATACTGACATTGGTATAAGCCGACCATTTATCAGCATTATAATTCAAATTGGCGCTGCCCGCGGCCAGCCAGTAATTACTGGTACCAAAAACGTTGGCCGGGCTATGCAGCGATTGCCTGTCGCTGAGTTGTACATTGCCCGAAAATCCTTGTTTGCTGCTGCGTTTAGTGGTTATATTAATGAGCCCGGCATTACCATCGGCATCGTAATTGGCCGATGGATTTTTGATCACTTCTATTTTAGAGATCTGGTTAGCCGATATCGACTTTAAATACCGGGCCAGGTCGGTGCCGGCCAATTGCACAACCCGATCATTCACCATTACTCTTACCTTACCTTTACCCACAATGCTGATGTCATCTCCATTTACTTTTACTCCGGGAACTTTACCTATGGCAGTCAACGCGTCGGTACTTGTCGCGGTGATATTGGCAGATACGTTGTAAACCAGTTTTTCCTGGTTATTTTCAACAGCGGCTTTGTTAGCGATAACCACCACCTCGCCCAATTGCGTGTTTGAGGTTTGTAGGATAACGCTAACCACCGTATCTTTTATAATGGATAATGGCGATTCATATTTAGTATAACCCGTAAACGCCACAGTAAGCAAGTACTGCCCGGTTTGCAGATTTTGAAAAGCAAATTTACCCTCCGCATCCGTTTGTAAAGATTGATTTTTATTACTCCCAATGCTGAGCAGGCTTACACCCGCATAGCCTAAAGCGTGTTTAGAAGCGTCGGTCACGGTTCCTGTTAATTTTATTTGTGCCGAAAGGTCAGTGCATAAAAAGGCTAAAAAGAGTAAAGTACCAGTAAATTTCAAAGCAGGCAGAGTTTATAATTTGGCTAATAATAAGGAAAGATAGCTGAAATGGGAAATTTTTGCTAAGATATACCAAAAGGAAAAGAATGAATATCGCTGATACAAACAATATCCTAAATTATAGCATTTAAAAACCGGTAAACCATAAAACTTTGAAGGTTAAAATGTTTTTTTAAGAAAAACAGGCGGAAATAAGCCGAAATAAATAAAAAAAAGAGAGCGATCTGTTTAACTTTAAGAATATTTTTTGATTTTACCGGTGTTTATTTAACAGTTATTTTTGCTTAAAAGGTAATGTGTCATTAAAACACCGATTTTACCGGCTTCCGCTACAAATGAGGCACTTACATAAGTCCTTATAGAAAATCTCATCACCTATAGATTTACTCGATTTTGCACACTTTTATTTGGAAATACCTCATTATAGTGATGTTACATTCTGCGCTTTAGGATTCCAATAAATTTAAGTACGTTTGGCGAAATGTGAATTTTGAATTTTTAAAACTGATCTTATTATTTTCAAATGAAGTTATTTATTAAGAAACCTATTCAGCAATTGATGGCTGCGTCTGTCGAGACGGAAAAATCGCTGAAAAGAACCTTAGGCGTTGGGTCGCTTATAGCACTGGGTATTGGTGCTATTATCGGAGCCGGTATTTTTGTGCGCACAGCAGCGGCAGCCGGTGAACATGCAGGCCCGGCCGTTACTATTTCATTCCTTATCGCGGCGGCTGGCTGCGCCCTTGCTGGTTTATGCTACGCAGAGTTTGCCAGCATGATACCTATAGCCGGCTCGGCTTATACCTACTCTTATGCCACCATGGGCGAATTTATTGCCTGGATCATAGGATGGGACCTTGTATTGGAGTATGCACTTGGGGCGGCCACTGTAGCCATTGGCTGGTCGCAATATTTCAACGAATTCTTAATAACATTTTTTAATTTTCATATCCCCTACCAGTGGACACACTCCTTCTTTGAAGTGTCAAACACAACCTCCGGAATGTATGCTGCCGAACTGGGTACCAGAGGGATTGTAAACTTACCTGCTATATTTATCATATTTCTGCTTACCTTATTGCTTATCCGCGGCATGGCCGAATCGGCTGTGGTAAACAACATTATTGTAATTGTTAAGGTAGCTATTGTACTCCTGATTATTGGTTTGGGCTGGCATTTTATAAACCCAGCGTTCCATACCCCGTACATAATCCCGGCTGATGCTGGTACCATAAAGGTAAGTACAGGAGTTGTTGATTATGGCGATACTTTTAACCACGGATGGCTGGGTGTTTTACGCGGCGCCAGTGTAGTATTTTTCGCTTTTATTGGTTTCGACGCCGTTTCGACTGCTGCGCAGGAAGCCAAAAATCCACAAAAAGATATGCCAAAAGGTATCCTGATATCATTGGTTTTCTGTACAGCATTATACATTTTATTCTCACACGTACTTACCGGCTTGGTATCTTATAAAGACTTCCTGATACAAGGTAAAGAAGCTTCTGTAAGCTACGCTATCAGAACTGCCATGCCTGGTTATGGCTGGTTGGCTTCGTTTGTTACTGTATCAATCCTTGCTGGCTTCTCATCCGTAATCCTGGTGATGCTGATGGGCCAAACCCGTGTGTTTTATACCATGAGCACCGATGGTTTGATCCCTAAAGTATTCTCAAAACTTCACCCAAAATACCGCACACCTTATAAATCACAGTGGTTATTTTTCATATTCGTATCTATATTTGCCGGTTTTATACCGGATAAATATGTTGGCGATATGGTGAGTATAGGTACCCTGTTCGCTTTCGTACTGGTTTGCATAGGTATATTTATTCTGCGCAGAACAGATCCAAACATTGTACGCCCGTTCCAGACGCCGCTTTATATGATCGTTTGTCCGTTGGGTGCACTCATTTGCTTGTGTATGATTGCCAGTGAAGGATGGGAAAACTGGGCAAGGCTTATCATTTGGCTGCTGATCGGTTTTATAATTTACTTTGGCTACAGTATCAAACGTTCGCATGTAAGGCATGGCAAAGTTGAGGCTGCCAACGATCCTATCAACCCAAAATTTGTTGAATAATTATACAAGTTATTATAAATCAAAAAGGTTCTGATTTTTCGGGACCTTTTTGATTTGTTGATTTTTCAAAGTGATTTGTTGTATTAATTTTGGCACATGATATTTTCTTCTTACCTTGACTCCTCTACTTATATAAGTTTATAGTTAAAATAATTAAGAAAAAACAAGATCATGCACCCTTTAATTTTAAAAGAGGTACAATCCATTTCCCTAATCTTTTTCGTTATTTCTAATAATATCATAGTTACTGCAATTATGCCCGTCCTAAATTTATTAAGATCCCTCTTATCAAAACAAAATACTTTTAATTACAATTTATGAGATTTAAAAAACCTCTTGATTTATTACTGAAGGAAGCATCTGAATCAGGTGCAGGTACATTAAAACGAACGTTAAGTAGTTTTAATTTAGTAACTATGGGCATCGGCGCTATTATAGGTGCCGGATTATTTTCATTAACAGGCTTGGCAGCGGCCAATAACGCCGGGCCAGCGGTTACCATATCATTTGTGATAGGGGCCATAGGTTGCGCGTTTGCCGGTTTGTGCTACGCCGAATTTGCCAGTATGATCCCTATCGCCGGATCGGCTTATACCTACTCCTACGCTACCATGGGTGAATTCACCGCATGGATCATTGGCTGGGATCTTGTTTTAGAGTATGCATTGGGTGCTGCTACCGTGTCCATCAGTTGGTCGCAGTATTTAACCAAGTTCCTCCACTTTTTCAATTTGGAAATCCCGCCCCAGTTTACGCGATCGCCCTGGGAAACCGGGACCCTTGCCGATGGTACGGTGGTACATGGTATCATGAACCTTCCCGCGGTATTTATCATTGTATGTTTATCCCTGCTGCTCATCCGCGGTACAAAAGAATCGGCCTTTGTAAATAACCTGTTGGTTGTATTGAAGGTTGCGGTTGTATTGGTATTTATAGCTGTTGGCTGGGGCTTTATCAACCCGGCGAACCATACCCCTTATATACCACCTAATACCGGTAAATTCGGTGAATTTGGCTGGTCAGGTGTATTACGCGGGGCCGGTGTGGTATTCTTTGCCTTTATCGGTTTCGACGCGGTTTCAACAGCGGCACAAGAAGCCAAAGACCCCAAAAAAGGTATGCCAATTGGTATCATAGGCTCATTACTGGTATGTACCATATTGTACGTATTATTTTCGCATGTAATGACCGGCGTTGCCAATTACAAAGAATTTAAGGACAGCGCGGCACCTGTTGCTGTAGCGATAGCCAAAACACCTTATGCCTGGTTACAAAAATCTATCATCGTAGCTATATTGGCCGGTTATACCTCGGTAATATTGGTGATGTTGATGGGCCAATCACGTGTGTTTTACACCATGGCAAAAGATGGCCTGATCCCTAAAACATTTTCGGCGGTTCATAAAAAATTCCAGACTCCTTATAAATCAAACTTATTGTTTGCGGTGTTCGTGAGTTTATTCGCTGCCTTTGTACCTGTACACGTGGTAGGCGAAATGGTATCTATCGGAACCCTGTTCGCATTTGTTCTGGTTTGTGTTGGCGTTATGGTGATGAGAAAATCCGATCCAAACACACCACGCCCTTTCAGAACACCTTGGGTGCCTTTTGTACCCATTGCCGGTATTATCATTTGCGTTTTAATGATGGTTTCCTTACCGCTTGATACCTGGATCCGTTTGGCTGTTTGGATGATCATCGGTTTGTTAATTTATTTCTTCTACAGTAAAAAGCATTCGCTTATCAGACAAGGAATTATCAACATCCCAAAAGACCCAAATGATCCAATGAACCCAATTGAAAAAGGCTAAGATTATATCATTATTTATAAAAAGGTCCTGAGTTAACTCAGGACCTTTTTTGTATCCGCCCCCTGCAACCATTTGCTGTATAAATTTCCGCACATCATATTTTCTTTTTATCTTTCTTTATATTTTAATCACATTTTTGCACCAGCATAAACCCTACAGCCATGCATCCATTAGTTTTCAGGGAAGTACTATCCGTTACCATGATCCTTTTCGCCATTATTGATATCCTTGGCGCTATACCGGTAATTATCCAGGTAAGGCAGCGTGTGGGGCATATCGAATCGGAAAAAGCGAGCATAGCGGTACTTATCCTGATGGTGGTGTTTTTGTTTGTGGGCGATGAATTGCTCGCCGTTATTGGTTTGGATGTAGCCTCATTTGCCATTGCAGGTTCATTGGTGATATTTATCATTGCCATGGAGATGGTGCTTGGTGTTGACTTTTTTAAAGAAGAAGTCCCCCTGTCGGCTTCTATAGTGCCCCTGGCTTTCCCGCTGATTGCCGGAGCCGGAACCATGACCACCCTGCTCTCGCTCAAATCGCAATATCAAACCCAGAACATTCTGGTGGGTATAGTACTCAATACCATTGTGGTTTATTTCGTACTCAAAAACGTAAAGTGGATCGAAAAACTCTTAGGCCCGGTTGGCCTGAGCATCCTGCGAAAATCATTCGGGATTATTTTGCTGGCCATCGCTATTAAACTATTCAGGAGCAATACGCACTTGTAGCCCCTGCCCCCTGAAGGGGGGTATTAAAAAAGGGTGTCATGCTGAGCCCCGTCGAAGCATGGTGTAGGGGCCTTTGCGCTCTATCCTTCGACGGAGCTCAGGATGACAACCCTCGTTTTCGAACCTTATTTATCACAAAATATAAAAGGAGGCCACCTTTCAGGCCAGCCTCCTCTTTCTTTGATATAGTTATAATAATTAAGCTGCCAACAGCTCGTCCAGGTTGCCCAGTGCCATAGTAAAGCCTTCCTGAAAGCCCATTGCAACGATTTTTTCCAGATCGGCTTCATTATCAAATGTCAGTTCTGCCACTACTTGCGTAGTTGCTCCAACCGAGTGGAAAGTTACCAGCCAATGCATCGCCGGGAAATCAGGATTTACTACGCCATTTTCATCACAGAACAAGGCTGTAGAGGTAAAGCTCTGCTGTGGTACTATGGTTTTAAAATTAACCCGGCACCAGGCTGTTTCGCCATTTGGGCCTACCATCGAATATAGCCAAAAACCACCCTCACTAAAATCGTATGTTTTAGATACGGCTTTCCAGGGCTTTGGTGCCCACCATTGTTCCAGCAGACTAACATCTGTCCATGCTTTCCATACTTTTTCTAAAGGGGCGGCAAACTCCCGTACAACGCGTATTTTTTTGTTAGCCAGGTCTTTAGTGATCTCCGTTTTTGCACTCATATTGAATTTGTTTATAGGTTTTCTAATAAATTATCTAACTGATCAAAACGATCTTCCCACAACTTGCGGAAACGATCGAGCCATAAATCTATCTCTTTCATTTTTTGCGGATTAAAATGGTAATGAATTTCCCTGCCGGTTTGCTGTTGTTTCACCACTTCGCATTCCATCAGGATCTGAATATGTTTAGATACCGCTTGCCGGCTACTGTCAAAATGCTCGGCAATAGCGTTGGGTGTCATCGCCTGCAAGGCCAGTAAGCCTAAAATCGCCCGCCTGGTAGGATCTGCTATAGCTTGAAAAATGTCTCGTCTCATATTATTTGCAACCGATTGATTGCAAATATAAACGCAACCAATCAATTGCGCAAATTTATTTTCATTTTTTTCGCTCGAGCCTTCTTATACTTTCACGCCCTTTAACAGCGCCTCTATGGCTTCTTCCTTGGTGGCTACAAAACTTACCCTGCCGACTTTATTACTTTCGTAAATAAAATCGCGCAGGCTTTTGCTGCCATATCCGGAAAAATCGCCTACAATGGCTAATTTGGAGTTGTAATTAGAAAATTTTTGAAGTACCTCCCCGGCCAGTTTGGTTTTAAGCTCGAAGAAATCTTCCGTAATGTCTTTCTGGTAAACGATGATCCGGTTTGCATCCTGATACGCGCAGTTAGCCAGTATATCTAATGCATCCTGGGCATCATTAATGATGATGCTATCGGCTACAATTTCGGCTATAATTAAATCATTCGTGTTGATCAGGTTAATGTCCATAGTATAGTAATATATTTTATTTGACTATGTAGACGGAGGTTTGCTATGGTTTGTTACAATGGTGTGCTATAAAGTGACTCTTATAACAAGATTTGTCATCCTGAGGAACGAAGGATCTATTATAAACTTTGTCTATTGAATAATAGATTCTTCACTCCGTTCAGAATGACATAATTTTTATATTACGGGTACTGGAAAACTCAACCTCGCCACAAACATAGTATCAGCCCTGCGCTCGTAGCCTTTGAGTATTTGGCTTTCTTCCAGTTTCAACCCAAGCTCTTTCACCAGGAAATCAACCACATCTTCGTTCTCGCCTTTAAAGGCCGAGCAGGTGATATAAATAAGCGGTTTACCGGGCTTCAGATACTTAACTACGTTTTGGGCGATGCTTTTTTGGAGCTTCTGGAAAAATTCGATCTTATGCTGATCAAACTGGGCTATCATCTCGGGTGTACGCCCCCAGGTTCCTGATCCGCTGCATGGAGCGTCGAGGATGATGCCGTCAAAAGCATAATCATGCAATACCTGATCGACATTGGTGGTGAGATCAAGCGCCTTTTTCTGATATTTGGTTAAACCAGCCAGGTGAAAGCGCTCGTCCAGGTTGGCCAGCACCGATTCGCGGATGTCTGACACCACCAGCTTAATGTTGGGCTCATCTTCATGCAGCAGCAACGATTTACCGCCCGATGCCGCACAGGCATCCCACCAGCTATCCCAGCGTTGCGGCCTGAAAAAATCGCCGGTTTGCTGCGAGGAAAAGTCCTGCACCTCAAACCAATGTTGTTTGGGGAATATGGTTTCGAGCCGGGTACCGTTGGGCAGCGATAAGCAGCCGTTACCTTCGTCTTTAAATACGATCTCCGCTTTACTCAACTCTGCTTTAACCAGGTGATCGTAACCATTACGCACCCGGATAAAAAGATCAGGTTGTGTGAAAAATGATCTTAAGAAAGCATTACGATCAATGCCCGGCGATAATTGCGACACCCATGGAAATACATCATCCAGGTCAAAATCAGGATATGCCGTTTTTACCAATGCCAGTTTATCGTCAATATTAAAACCAATGCAAGCGGCCCAATCCGGTTTAAAATTTTGTAAAAAGGAATTGATTTGCGTGTTGCATAAAAATTCGGCCACAAATAAACGCTCGTCGGCAGGTAAACCTCGGAGAGCAATGCCTATCCGGAAGTAATTGTACATCAACCGGTTGGCAATACGCCTGTCCGTTGATCCCATTTGTTTATTTTGCCGGTAAAAGCCGGGCAAAAACTTACTTAGAGGCGTATCGGCAGGGTATTCACCCAAAATTCGCTGAAACGTTTTAAGCTGGTTTATAGCCTTCATTCTACCTGTTTTAACTCAAAGTTACTATACATTAATATATTTACGTGTGTATTGACCCAACCTAATCCAGGTTTTTTTACAAAATGAAAGCCATTATGTATCCCTGTAAAATCGGTTTTGTCAATCTCCGTCATATTCCTATTCCCTTCAGAAAGCTGGCGTCCAAAAAACAAGCCTTCGTCAAAGCCTTTAATGGCATATTCGGTAGGCTCCACGTGGTATGCTTTACGATAACTGCGCAAAAAGGCAATGGTAGCTTCTTGCTTGTAATTTACCTTATCGCTTGATGTAATATGCGTTTTAAGCCGCTGCAATATATCGGCTTTTAAAAAGCCGAACTTTTCCCAGCTGGGATGGCCAAACAGTACCACGGGATAATTTTTGTTTAAAGTATCCAGTGACCGCAGCGTAACACCCAAAAATGCCTGATCGGTAGCCGGTATCACAAACACATTACGCTCTGTTTTTGACAACTGGGGCAGCAAACCGCTCAGTTTGCCCCGTGTAATGATCACGCTTATAATTTTAACTTTTTTATTGCTTAAACTATCGGTTGCTTTTTTAAAGTTGAACACATAATCGTTCTCCTGGCTAAATCCCGAGCGAAGAATGAAGATCTTTTTGGGCTTGACTTTGTCGTTAATATATTGCGCTGCACCCACGGCGTGATACTCCAGCGGAGGTATAGCCGTAATCAGGTTGTTGCTTTTGATGGTAGCCGGTGAAGCGGGTGATAACGGCGACAAAACAGCCATGCGCGTACCCATAACTACGGCAAACTGTTTTAACCCATCAGGATAAACCGGGCCAACTATCAAGTCGCTGGCTCTTACCTCGGTATGATAAGCCAAACCAAGCGTGGTGGAGTTATCATCTTTGGAATCATAAAGCTGTAGCTTAAAATTAGCACCCTGGGCAGCCAGCGAGTCTAAAGCCAGTTTAAAACCCTGGTAGTATTCAACACTCATATTAGCCTGGCTCAAGCCTGCGTTGCTGTAATTGCGCGGCCGCACATGATCAAGCCCCATAGGTAATATCATGGATATGACAGCAACTTTTGCAGCAGGCTTAACGGGAGGTTTTTCTGCGGGCTTGGGCTGGGGTTTTTCGACTTTTTTTACGGGCGTTGATACAGGCTGCACTTTGGGTGAACATGCACCCAGTATCAGCGCCACGCTAAAAAACAATAACCATTTATTCCCACTCAATGGTAGCAGGTGGTTTTGAACTGATATCATATACTACCCGGTTAATTCCTTTTACATTATTGATGATCTCGTTGGAGATCTTGGCCAGCAGGTCATAAGGTAAATGGCACCAGTCGGCTGTCATTCCATCCAGTGATTCCACAGCACGCAGGCATATCACGTTCTCGTAAGTACGCTCATCGCCCATTACCCCTACCGATTGTACCGGCAAAAATATAGCGCCGGCCTGCCAAACCTTATCGTAAACACCATATGACCGCAAATTGTTGATGTAAATCGCGTCGGCTTCCTGCAATATAGCTACTTTTTCTGGTGTAACATCACCTAAAATCCTGATTGCCAGACCCGGACCCGGAAATGGGTGCCTGCCTAAAATATTCGGATCGATGTTCAGGGCCTTGCCTACACGCCTAACTTCATCCTTAAATAAGGTATTCAGCGGCTCAACCACCTTCAGTTTCATAAAATCGGGCAAACCACCAACATTATGGTGCGATTTGATGGTGGCCGACGGACCTTTTACCGAAACCGACTCAATAACATCAGGATAGATAGTGCCTTGTCCTAACCATTTTACATCCTGAACTTCGTGAGCGGCATCGTCAAATACCTCGATAAATACGCGACCAATGGCTTTACGCTTTTTCTCAGGATCTTTTTCGCCTGCCAACGCATCATAAAAACTTTGTTTGGCATCAATACCTTTTATGTTTAGGCCCATGTGCTTGTAAGAGTCGAGTACCTGTTCGTACTCGCCTTTGCGCAGCAGGCCGTTATCTACAAATATGCAATGCAGGTTTTTGCCGATGGCGTGGTGCAGTAATACTGCCGCTACCGATGAATCAACACCGCCTGATAAACCTAATACTACCTTATCATCGCCCAGTTTTTCGCGCAGGGCGGCAATGGTGGTTTCGATGAACGAATCGGGTGTCCAATCCTGTTTGCAACCGCAAATGTCAACCAAAAAATTCTCCAGCAATTGCTTGCCATCGATACTGTGCGTTACTTCCGGGTGAAACTGGATACCGTAAGTTTGGGTACCGGTTACCTGGTAAGCCGCAACTTTTACGCTATCGGTACTTGCAATAACCTCAAAATTATCGCCGATGCGGGCAATGGTATCGCCATGCGACATCCATACCTGTGAGTTCTCAGGGATATTTTTAAACAGCGGATTTTCCTTGTTGATATAATCCAGATTGGCACGACCGTATTCGCGGGTGCTTGAAGCCAAAACTTCGCCGCCATGGAAATGGGCCACGTACTGTGCACCATAACAAACCCCCAGGATTGGGCGGGTGGTATGGAACTGCGCGAAATCAAAATGAGGCGCATCTTCCTGCCTTACAGAATAAGGACTGCCGGAAAGGATGATTCCTTTTACAGTGCTGTCAATTTCGGGATAATGATTGAAGGGGTGGATCTCACAGTAAATATTGAGCTCCCTGACGCGGCGCGCGATGAGTTGGGTGAATTGCGAGCCAAAGTCAAGAATGAGGATTTTTTCTTGCATGGGCAAAGATAAAAATTTGATGTGAGATGTGAGATATGAGATTTGAGATTTTGGGAATCAATGATTTCGTTGATTCCGCTGATTTTTTCTGAACCATGATTTATAGGATTATGGGATTATCAGGATTTCTTCATTATTCGATTAAACTAACTTGTCATCCTGAGGAACGAAGGATCTATTCGTAAACAGGCATATCGTTTAATAGATGCTTCACTCTGTTCAGCATGACAAACATATTGTAAAAAACTCCTCTTTCCCCCGTCAGCAGACAAGCTTCGGGTGAAAGCGGGCAGAACAATGGTGGCCGGCGCGGTTGTAAAGGGCATAGCAAGTTTTTGCTGAAGCGGAGGGAAATGCGGGAACGAAGTAGCGCAAAATAATTGCAGCCCTGGTTCTGCTCGGTTTGCAGGGTAAAGGCTACGTGGGCAAAGAAGCATTTCTGATGACAAGCCTTTTGGTTACTTTGTGGCCACAAAGTAACTAGGCCCTCCCGCGGCCAAGAGCGGGTGTACGCCATGCAAAGCCGCCCCGTATAGCATGCGATTGCCACGCTACGCCGCAATGACATGTGTAAAAATGGCTTCAATGAGGAGTTTTTATTAATTGATTTATGGAGTAGTAGCAGCAACCGGCAATACCTTCCCGTTGAAGAATTTATGCCCGGTAAGCGCAAAATCGGCTATATATTTACCCATTTCAAAAGCCATTACCGGCGATTGATAACCGGGAAAAGCTTTCTCCAACATTTCTGTTTGTGCCGAACCTAAGGCCAGGCAATTTACTTTGATGTCCTGTTCTATAAGTTCCTGTGCCAGACATTCCGTTAGGGTATGTAAGGCAGATTTGCTGGCCGAATAGGCCAACAAACCCGGGAACTTGGCGCTACCCTGAAAACCACCCATACTACCGATGTTCAGGATATGTGAACCGGAGGGCATCAGCGGCAACAGCGCCTGTATCATGCGTACATGCCCGATGAAATTACTTTGCAGCATTTCTACAAAGTCGGTTTCGAGCAATTGCGTGAATGGTTTGTTGATGAGCATACCGGCATTATTGATGAGCACATCAACCCGGTTATCAAAATTAGAGGCTATAAATTGCTGCAGGCCCTCATAATCGTCATGTACAATATCAAAATTTAGGGCGAATAACTGGCAATCGGGGTTAAGACCGTGGGCAATTTCGAGCAGGCGCTCCAGTTTGTCCTGCGAGCGGGCCAATGCAATTACCTTATTGTTACCCGAAAGTATCAGTTCAATTACCGCTTCAAATCCCACGCCGCTGCTGGCGCCTGTTATAATGATATTCATATGCCCGTTCTGTTATTTACCGTCATTGCGAGCGTAGGCCCCCTCTAAATCCCCCACAAAGGGGGAGACTTAAAAAAATCTTTAAAGCCCTCTCCTTTGGTGAGGGTTGGGTGAGGCTCCACGCTCAATGACGGGTTCTTTTTATTGCGTTTAACCGGGCCTAAAATACCACTTTTTGTTCAACAGGATGATCAATCAGATAAAAACCATCGCTGATGAGTTTTTTTAGCTCGGGCTGGTCTTTGGCCTTCTGCTCAAGGAATTGCCTGATCTCGGTTCTAAGTATGGGTTCCACATCCTCATGCTCCAGCAATTCCAGTATTTCTAGTGCGCAAAGCCAGTCGTCGTGGTGATTTTTCTGTAATTTGAACCATACATTACCCAAAAAGCCAAAGTCGCCGCCTTTTTGCCGGCGATTACGCACTTGCTGGTAAAGTTTGTGAAGCTCGCGGGTACGCAGATCATATTCCACATGGTGGGTTGCGGTTTGCGATTTGTAAACGATCTCTTCAAAAGCGGCTTTATCGGCAGCTCCACAAAATACAGATACAATCTTTTCGCCTACGGCCATATCATATACACCCCATGATGGATCGAACAATATATGCCCTTTTTTATCAGTAACGGTACAATCGGTAAAGGTAATCAGCTGCGTTTTACCCAAAAAGGCCAATATGCTTTTTATAGTTCCTTTAACTGTAATACCGCTTTCAAAATCAAGCTCTACGGTTTTACCTTTGGCGATGCCGATATTTTCCAGTTCTGCTTCGGTTAGCTCCTCTAACGGCGTTGCGATATTCTTCAGCTTTCCTACCGGTGAGCTGAAACCATCTGCATGATAGTTTTTACCATGCCCCGGCAGTTGTTTATCATTTACAGATAAAGCTGTTGGGCCTGTAGTTTTGATAAAGTAAGAATGATCATTCTTATCAATCTTAAAATCGGTAATGGTACCCGATACCTGCAAACCCGAGCTGTAAACCGCGGTACAGGTATTTTTGCTTTCCACAGCTTTGGTTAAACCGTATGCTCCTCCCCTTCTGAACGACATGGTATTGGCAAACTCCTCCAGCACATCAATCAGGTTTTGGAAAGTTGGCGTTACAAAGAGCTGCGGCTGTGGTTTGGTGATGTCATAACTATAGTTCACCGCATCGATGGTGTACCATAATTTTTCCACCTCTGGGTTCATGCAGCTGGAACTTTCACCAATAGACGACAGCAGGCCCGCGCCATAGATCTTTGGCGTTTCCAGCGTACCGATCAGACCGTACTCTACCGTCCACCAGTGCAGGCGGCTCAGCAGGGCCATTTCAGAGGGCTCGCCCATGTTTTCCTGGCGATAAGCTACCAGGTCTTCGGCTTTGCTAATCTCGGTGTCATCCGCGTCGGGCATTTCTTTTAATATGGATAGCGCCCTAATAGCTTCATACAATTCAAAATCCTGCGCCGAAAACATGGCCTTAGCGCCTATAGACCCAAAATAGCTCAGATACTCGTGATAATCCTTATCAGCAATAATAGGCGCGTGCCCCGCCGACTCATGGATAATATCCGGAGCAGGGGTGTATTCAATATGGCGCAACTGGCGGATATCTGCCGCTATAACCAGCACCCGGTAGGCCTGGTATTCCATAAAGGCAGCGGGCGGGATAAAACCATCCACGGTAACAGCGCCCCAGCCTATTTTGGCCAGTGCATCGTTCATCTCCTGCAAATCGGGAATGCGTTCAATAGTAAGACCGGCTTTGGTTAAGCCAGGTATATACGGATAGTAGGCAACGTCTTTAAGATAGCTGTAATTCTGGCGCATGACATAGCGCCAAACGGCATGATCAATAGGTGTATAATGTTCGTAGTGCTGGTCGACTATAAATTGTTTTAAATGACCGGGCAAGGCCGCAACCTGCGGATTGTTAAAATCATTAAAATGGCTCATTTACGTTGTAGTGGTTTATAAGAAGAAACGCAAATTTAGAAAATTAGGTGTACTCACACACTTTATTTTCGCTACTCGCCGCCCGGATCCGTGGCAGTTTCGGTCACCTCTTCGTCATACTTTTTCAGACCTTTGTCTAACCGGCTTGGGCGGATCACGTAGTACAACCCAAACAGGGCCACCAAAAGCGATATCAAGTAAAATGATGAGGGTAGGAAAACCGAGAGTCCTTTATCCATCGGGAAATAATCAGATAGTTTGGTAAATATGGCTTCCCGTGCACCCGCGCCACCAGCTGTAATAGGAATGATTGATGCCAGCGCCGAAATCAGGAACGATAATAGGTACGGCGAGAATTTACCATCAAAATCCTGTCCGAACATCACACAGATAATAGCCAGCAGCTGAAATCCTTGTAATACCAGGGCTTTTAGATGCGCCTCGAAAAAGTACTTGGTGTACTCCCTGAAAAACATGTAGGCCACAAAATAATAAACCGCCGAGCCCCCCAGGAATATACTCACCGGGAGAGCCTTATGAATATCAATCTGCGGGATCATGAATATCAGGGCTACGGTGATCAGGCCGATGGCCCAAAGTCCGCTGAGCCTATCGAACATAATGGCCCAGAACAGTTTTTTGCCGGGAACTTTATGCGCTTTATTCAAAATGAAGATCTTGTAACCATCGCCACCGATGCCGCCGGGCAGCAACACATTATAAAACAGACCCAGGAAATACAAACGCAGGTTATACTTAGGGTTCAGCTGCAAACCTATCGACCGAAAAAAGCTGAGCAAGCGCCATGACGATACCACCATCGAGCAGAAATAACAAACAACCGCAGCGCCCATCCACCAGTAATTGGCGTGCAGCAAACGGTATTTTACCAATTGAATAGGCACCTTGCTAAATACCCAAATAAGCAGGGCTGTGGTAACAGCTATTTTTAATACAGTTTTAGTAACATTCCACAGTTGCTGCTTAAATGTTTTTGGCGCTGGTATTTCGTCTTCTGTCATTGGCTGCAAAGCTAATTATTTTTTGGTATCAAGTAGCGAAGTTAGTATCAAGTAGCTAGTATCAAGACTTTTCTTTATTCAGAATATCAAGTATCAAGACTTGAACCGTTTTTGTTTTTGAATGTTTTACAAAATATTTTTTAATCGCGCCAGCGTAAGTGTCTTGATACTTGATACTAGCTACTTGATACTAACTCCAGTACTCACCACTCACTACTCCCTATTTTACATTTAAGTCACAATACTTGATACTTGATACTCGATACTTTAAACAGCAATTGTTATTTTTGCGCAAATTTTAGGAGTATGAGTAACGTAAAAGTTGGCCTGGTACAGATGAGCTGCACTGCTGATAAACAGCAGAACCTGCAAAAGGCTATTGTTAAGGTAAGGGAAGCCGCTGCAAAAGGCGCGCAAATAGTTTGTTTACAGGAACTTTTCACCTCGCTTTATTTTTGCGATGTGGAGGATTACGACAACTTTAAGCTGGCCGAAAGCATCCCTGGCCCATCAACAGACGAGCTGCAAAAAGTAGCCGCCGAGTTGAATGTGGTGATCATTGCCTCGCTGTTTGAGAAACGCGCGCAGGGTGTTTATCACAATACCACCGCCGTGCTGGATGCCGATGGCAGCTACTTAGGCAAATACCGTAAAATGCATATTCCTGACGATCCGGGTTTTTACGAAAAATTTTACTTTACCCCCGGCGATCTGGGTTATAAAGTATTTAAAACCAAATATGGCAAAGTGGGTGTGCTCATTTGCTGGGATCAATGGTATCCCGAAGCTGCCCGCATTACCGCATTGATGGGCGCCGATATTTTATTCTATCCAACCGCTATTGGCTGGGCCACTACGCAGGACGAGGCTACCAACGTGGAGCAATACAATGCCTGGCAAACCATACAGCGCTCGCACGCGGTAGCCAACGGCATACACGTAGTAAGCGTAAACCGTGTAGGCGAAGAAGCCGGCGTAAAATTCTGGGGCGGATCGTTCTTTGCCAATCCGTTTGGCGCTATCATCCACCAAACCTCGCATGACCAGGAAGAAGTAGTGGTACAGGAGCTGGATTTTGATAAATCTGATTACTACCGCAGTCACTGGCCTTTTTTACGAGACAGAAGGATTGACTCATATCAACCTATAACCAAACGCCTGCTTGACGAAGACTAACCCCCACGCGTCATTGCAAGGTACGAAGCAATCCCCGATTTGCAGAGCCGCTCTGTATAACATAGAGATTGCTTCGTTCCTCGCAATGACGTGGTGGTATATATTTTGCTTTTAACTCAATATGAGCCAAAACATTTCAACTATACAGACACCCGCATCGCAAGGTTTTCACTTCCCTGCTGAATGGGCTAAGCATACCGCCACCTGGTTAAGCTGGCCGCACAAGGAAGCTTCCTGGCCGGGTAAGCTGGATACCATTTATCCATCGTACATCGAGTTTATCAAGATCCTCACCCGTAATGAGCTTGTGCGCATCAACGTGGTTGACGAGGTAATGAAAGCCGCCGTAGTTTTTCAACTGCAGCATGCCGGTGTGGATATGAGCCGGGTGGAGCTTTTTGCTTTTGGCACAAACGACGCCTGGTGCCGCGACCACGGACCAGCATTTGTCATCAATCCCGAAACTAAACAAAAAGCCATTGTTGATTGGGGTTATAATGCCTGGGGTGGCAAATATCCGCCCTTTGATCTGGACGATGTAATTCCGACCAAGATCGGTAATCACTTTGGGTTACCAGTATTTAACCCTGGTATTGTGATGGAAGGAGGATCGGTTGATTTTAATGGCAAAGGCACTATCCTTACCACTACGGCCTGCCTGCTCAACAAAAACCGTAACCCGCTGCTGAGTCAGGATCAGATAGAAACTTACCTGCGCAACTACTACGGCGCCGAGCAGATTTTGTGGCTGGGCGATGGCATTGTTGGCGACGATACCGATGGTCATATTGATGATATTACCCGATTTGTGAACGAGGACACCGTAGTTACCGTGGTAGAAGAAGACAAAAACGACGAGAACTATCACTTGCTGCAGGAAAACCTCGAGAGCCTGAAAACAATGCGCCTGCTTAACGGCAAACAGCTTAACATTGTGGAGCTACCTATGCCCGAAGCCGTGATTTACGAGGATACCCGTTTACCGGCATCATACGCTAATTTTTATATTGCCAACTCAGCGGTTATTGTACCAACTTACCGCTCGGTAAATGACGATAAGGCTTGCGATATATTGCAGCAATGTTTCCCTGATCATGAAGTGATAGGCATCGATTCAACCGATATTATCTGGGGGCTGGGTAGTTTCCATTGCCTTAGCCAGCAGGAACCGGAGGTCTAAGGCCAGCGGTTTCTACTTACCCGTCTGTGCTTCGCTGGACACCCACTCCTCTCTTCGCCTGCGGCGGAAAGAGGGGGCTTTATAAAACAGTTTGTCATGCTGAACGAAGTGAAGCATCTATTCTGCGCTCGGCATGTTCAATAACAGATCCTTCGTTCCTCAGGATGACAAAAGAATTTTCACCAGACTAATCCCCTCTTTCCGCCGCAGGCGAAGAGAGGGTGGCCAAGCGCAGCGATGGCCGGGTGAGCCGATACCACCCATTTTGTCATCCAAATAACACGCTGCCTTTTCTTGGTTCTTGATTCTTATATCTTGCCTCCCCCTTCTCAATTCACCCCTTCTTCATTCACCGGATAAACCCACACTTTTACCGATTTCTTACACACTGTTCACCTATATCACCTTGTCCTGCTTAGTATACCGCTGTACCTTTAGGGTATAATATTAATACTTAAAGCGATGAACAACGATATAGAAACTACCATTACCCCCAATAATAGCAAAACTGCTGCAGGGGTAATTTTACTGATCATTGGCGGTATACTATTGATCAGAGAATTTGACTTTGTACTTTTCCCCGACTGGCTGTTTAGCTGGCCCATGTGGATAGTAGCCTGGGGTTTATATATGGGTGCCAAATACAATTTCCGTAAAACATCATGGATCCTGATTACCCTGGTGGGTGTGGCCTTTTTGCTTAACGAAAACATTCCCAATGCCGACCGCATTATCTGGCCGGTAGCCATAATGGGCTTTGGCGCTTGGGTAGCCTTTAAACCCCGCAAACACAAAGAGGAATTTTATTTCGAAAAGCCCAAGGATACTTTGCATTTCGATAAAACAACCGAACCAGAAGTTTAAATCCTCATAGTTAATAGTTTTGTTTCAATTCAGGAGGGAGTACCGGTTTGCGGACTCCCTTTTGTTGTGGGGTTTAGTATCAGGTAGCTAGTATCAAGTATCATGACACTTGCACTTGCTCGCAAACACAGATATTGGAATACCGAAAAAGTGTGGGGCCTGTGCGATTCCCCTCTTGAGAGGGGTGGAGGGGTGTGTTTTTCGGCTTTAAGAACACACCCCTCCTACTACACAATCCCACGCGCCCCCTCTCAAGAGGGGAGCTTGCCCAACAACACATAATTTTCCCAACATCCATGATCGCTAACGAGCCCAAATTCCCCCTTAAAAGTCTTGATACTTGATACTAGCTACCTGATACTAATCGCCCGCCAACTTTTTCACCGACAAAACATCCCCCTCTACCGATTTCTTTAAATATATCGCCAGTTTTTGTTTGGCACATGTATTATGTTACCTTAGTTTTGGATACGATTTAATTTGCACACAAATGAACAACGATATAGAACATACAACCAACCCCAATAAAGGAAAAGCGATGGCTGGGGTTATACTACTTGCCGTAGGAGGGGTGCTGCTCCTAAGGCAATTTGCCGATTTTTTAATTCCCGATTGGATATTCAGCTGGCCTATGTGGATTATAGCATGCGGGCTTTATTTTGGAGCTAAACATAACTTCAGGAAAGCATCCTGGAGTATCATGATCATTTTAGGCATCATCTTTTTGTTAAATGACAACATTGGCAATGCCGACCGCATAGTATGGCCCATAGCCATCATCGGTTTTGGCATATGGCTTATTTTAAGGCGTGGCAGGCATAATGAGTGGGAACGAAACATCAAAGATGGCAAATGGAGTAAACAAGACGGCAAATGGAGTAAACAACCCGCCAATTTTGATTTTGGTAAAAATGACCCCGAAGCAGCCGATTACGCCATAAAAGATGGCGATGATGTACCACCCAAAGATCCTAACACTCCGCCGTTTGGCTACCATAACGGCGACGATTACCTGGACGCTGTTTCTATTTTTGGTGGGGTTAACAAAACCATCCTATCCAAAAACTTTAAGGGCGGCGAAATAGTGAACATTTTTGGCGGTGCCGAACTTGACTTTACCCAGGCCGACATCAACGGCAGGGTTTATATAGATATTACCCAGGTATTTGGTGGCACCAAGATCATTGTGCCATCCAACTGGCAGGTGGTATCAGACCTGGCAGCCGTTTTTGCCGGGGTCGACGATAAACGCATCCGCAGCACCGCATCGCCCAATAACGATAAAATACTAGTACTTAAAGGAACCTCCATTTTTGCCGGGGTTGATATACGCAGCTATTGATGATTTAGTATCAAGTAGTTAGTATCAAGTATCACGACAAAATCTGAGTTTTGATACCAAAAATCTTGATACTTGATACTAACTACTTGATACTTCTAAAAAAACAAACATAATGAACTGGTACGTAGCAAAATTAGTTTTCAGGGTGATCAGCGGCAATGGCGATCACCAGGCACAGTTTGATGAACAGTTACGCCTCATCAATGCCGATAACGAACTGAGCGCCTTTGAAAAAGCAAACAAAATTGGTCATGCCAATCAGGATAGTTTTAAAAACATCGAAAAACAAACCGTTAAATGGCAGTTTATTGATGTGGCCGAATTAAACCAGATAGGCGAACTTACCGATGGCGCCGAACTGTACTATAATATACATGAAACACCCGATGCCGACCTGTACATTGCCTGGGCACACCACAAATCGGCCTTATTAGGTGTGAGAAACTAAGCAAAAGAATCAAGAAAGTAAGAGTCAGGAATCAAGAAAAACACATTGAAAATATGGTTAAAAGAATCGAAGCAGGAATACAAAGCACACATTTTATATGGGTTTTGTCCACGTTTTCCGGTCTTGATTCTTGTCTCTTGATTCTTGATTCTCCATTTAAAAAAATATAAGTTTTGGCAATACCGTCTATCTCAGCTTCAAAATTATACGGCGCATTTATCGTTTGCGGGCTGGTTTGGGGTGGCCTGCAAACTTATATTATACATAGCTTTGGCTTTTATTGGTTCACGGCCTCGGCCGACGGGTTCCTGAGCGCCATATTGCTTTCGGGGGCCTGCTGGCTCATCAACAACAACCTGCGTTACTATCAGCCTGGTAAGGGCAGTTACATTAACCTGTTTATCTGGTGTGTGGCATTGGCCGGTATCTGTACCGTGGGCTGCCGCTACCTGCTGCCGCTCATCAATACCGATAAGGTGTTTGTGAATTTTGTACAGCAATCCTTAACCATTCGCTTTTTTACCAACTTCCTGGCTATCGGCTGGATGGCCATGATCAGCTTGCTTTGGTATTCGCAGCTGGACCAGAAAGAAACCATGAAACGCAAAACCGAGGCCGAACAACTGGCCCGTGATGCCGAATTGTATAATCTGCGGCAGCAATTGCAGCCTCACTTTTTGTTCAATAGCTTAAACTCCATCAACGCGCTTATCGGTTTTAAACCCGATGAGGCCCGCAAGATGATACACCAACTATCTGATTTTTTACGGGGAACGCTTAAAAAGGACGATCAGCAACAGGTTCCCCTGAGCGAAGAACTGGCACACCTGAACCTGTACCTTGAGATTGAAAAGGTACGTTTTGGGCACCGACTGCAAACCGAAATAAGCTGCGATGATAAATGCGGCACCGCCGTGATGCCCTCCATGCTGCTGCAACCCCTGGTAGAGAATGCCATAAAATTTGGCTTATATGATACCGTTGGCGAAGTAACCGTAAGCATCCGCAGCGAAATGGAGGATAATTATTTGGTACTGATGGTGCAAAACCCGTACGATCCACAAACCTCGCGCCCGCAAAAAGGCACCGGTTTTGGTTTACGCGGGGTACAACGCCGGCTTTATTTGCTTTTTGCCCGTAACGATTTGATGGAAACTCATGGAAATGATAATATATTTACAACCATTATAAAAATACCACAGTTATGAGGCGAGCCTTAATTATTGATGATGAACCTTTAGCACGAATGGTTGTAAAGGAATATCTGCAAAACTTTAGTGAAATTGAACTGATACAGGAATGCGGCGATGGCTTTGAAGGATTAAAAGCCATACAGCAGCATCAGCCCGATCTGATCTTCCTGGATGTGCAGATGCCTAAAATAAATGGCTTTGAAATGCTGGAATTGGTAGAGCAGCAGCCCGCTGTAATATTCACTACCGCTTTTGACGAGTACGCCATTAAAGCTTTTGAGGCCCACGCCGTAGATTACCTGTTGAAACCCTTTAATAAAGACCGTTTTAACAAGGCCGTCGAAAAATTCCTGGCAACGGCGCCCGAAAAGCAAGTACCCAAGCAAACCGAAGAACTGCTTGAAACCGCCGCTTCGCAATCGCCAGGACAAAACGAGCGCATTGTGGTAAAAACAGGCACCAAAGTAAAAATTATCCCGGTTGCCGATGTAGAATATCTGCAAGCCGATGACGACTATGTAAGCGTATTTACCAAAGAAGGATCGTACCTGAAAAACAAAACGATGAACTTTTTTGAAAAAACGCTGGATGCCCGCCAGTTTGTGCGCGTACACCGCTCCTACATCATTGCTATACAACAGATCACCCGTATAGATCCATATGAAAAAGACGCTCACCTGGCCATCCTCAAGTCGGGCGCCAAAATACCCGTAAGCAAAACCGGCTACGTAAAGCTCAAGCAGGTGCTGGGCATATAAAACAGTATTGAAAAGAATATTGTAGAGACGCATTACATGCGTCTCTTTTTTTGTGTCTCGTCTCCCACAACTTGATTTTAACGCATTTTATATTCCCTCCAATTTTTCGTATATTTATATCAATCAACAGCCCGGCTTCCTTTTATCAGGAAGCCGGGCTGTTTTGTTAAAACCCAAACAAGACCCCAAAACCGACCGTTTGGTATGTTTTATTTGACCATCAATAAATTAATACTTTTTAAAGTTTTAAAAACGCATCAAAACCGCCTTAAAATTTGTTAAAAAGTGTTAAAATCGACATTTTTTGAATGTTTTTGGATCAGTTTTATGCCGTTTTTGGCAAGAAAAGTGTTAAAATTTAAGTTTTAAAAAGTTTTAGGAGCTGGGAAATGTTAAAATCCGGAATTTTAATCGATCAGCAGCACCATCAGGGCCTCTTCTACCCTGTCCTCGTCCAGGAGTTGTTTGGCTTTCAGATGTAGCTGAAGTTCGCGGGTTTGGCTGTCGCCTATAGTGGCGTCTAATAGTTCTTTGATAGCGGGGTCTTGTTTGTATAGTTCAATGGCATCATCGGCGGGCAGGGTCTCCAGGTTACCCAGTTGCCCCAGGTTGTTGCCGGTAAGTACCCGAGAGTTGCGTATGGCATGCGGTAGGCTATCCACACCTATACCTATTTTAGCATTGGGCTTGGCTACCTTAAACAGGTTATCCTCGGTAACGCGGCAATACCAGTCGCCGCCCAAGCGAGCTACCAGGTCCATTTTAGCCTGGTCGATTTTACCTTCGGCATCCAAAACATGGTCTTTGATATGGATGATCTTGATCTCGGCCAGGATTAGGTTGCCGGCACCCGGAGTATCGCCAAGCGAGATCACCTGGTTCACTACACATTCCAGTTGCACTGGGGCCTCAGCTACGCGGGGTGGTTTAACCAGTTCAGATGCTACAGGGGTTAGCCCCGATTTGATGAATTCGTTTACCCCTTTTGGGTACATAACGCTGGAGAGGGAAACCTGCTGTACCATCTCGTAATCAACAATATTGATCACACATTCCTGAACCTCTAAAATGTTTTGCAGCGTATGTTTGGTAATATTATCCCGCACACTACGCGATGGTGAAAATATACAAACCGGCGGATTAGTACTGAATACGTTAAAAAAACTAAAGGGACTCAGGTTAATATTACCATCCTTATCCACCGTACTGGCTAAACAGATCGGGCGCGGCGCTACGGCATGGTTCAAATAATTTTGCAATTGAAAAATGGAAAGCTCGCTTACTTTGAGTGATAGCATCGGAATTTAACTTATTTCTTTAATGCCAATATCGAAAAATCACTGTTAGCTTTTTTAATGATATTGCCCAGCATCCCCAATCCGGTGATTTCCATTTCAACAAGGTCGCCAGGTTGCAGCCATTGCGGTTTATAATTGGCATCATTGAGCAGGCCGGTTCCGTTCAATTCCAGAAAACAACCTGTACCCACGGTACCTGAGCCTATCACATCGCCAGGCAGCACATCGCAGCCATAAGCGCAGCGTTCAATGATCTCGGCAAAGGTCCAGTCCATATCAGCCATATTCCCGGCCGATACCTGTTTGCCATTCACAGCGCAGGTCATTTGCAGGTTGTAGTTGTTGCCGGTATGCCCGGGCTTAGGTACAGTTTTGTAGGGCTCCAGCTCATCTGGTGTTACCAACCACGGACCGATAACTGTCGAAAAATCCTTGCCTTTTGCAGGGCCGAGGTTAAGCAGCATCTCTTCCATTTGCAGGGTGCGGGCGCTCATATCATTCATGATCATGTAGCCGGCAATAAAGCTATCCGCATCGGCGGCTTTAATATTTCGGCCTTTTTTGTTGAGCACTACGGCTACTTCCAGCTCAAAATCGAGCTTGTTGAAATGGTCGGGCATACATTCAATTTCACCCGGCCCTTGTATGGCATTGTGGTTGGTAAAATAAAATATAGGGTATTGGTCAAATTCGGGTATCATATCCACCTTGCGGTTGCGGCGCGCGGCGGCCACATGCTGCCTGAAAGCATAACCATCGCGGCATGACGTTGGATGAGGCACAGGAGCTATCAGCTCAAAAAACAACTCCTCCTTAGCCTCCATTTTTCCCGAACTAATGGCCTCATGAACGCGCCTGGCATGATCCATCAGTTCATCGCCGCCCCATAAAAACTCGTTCATATTATCGGGGATCAGCTTATCGCAAGAGTTCAGGTTATAAATGTGCTTGTTTATAAAAATACCTAAATGCTCGCGGTCTTCGGTTTTATAGGATACTAATTTCATAAATGGCAGAATTGGTTGAGCCAAAACTAAACATTTTACCGCATGCGTGGTTAAAATATTATGCTTGCATATTAAAAATATTACTTCTAATTTCGTATTAACCATGTTAAGCGTACAAAAACATTTTCTGTTTTCACTGGGCCTCACCAGCATGAGCGATGCCTCATCGTTCAGGGATGCTATGCTTGCCAAAATAGTGCTGGCTCAATACTAATTAGATTTTGGGATCAAGAGACTTTGGGAGTAAGGACAAGTAAGGCTTGTGCCTAATTTCGTACAATCCAATAGTCCCCAAATCCTTATTCCTCCAAAAACTATCCTGATATTTTAAACGTTTTATTGTTAACCAATTAAAACATCATGCCTTTATATCATACATTAGGAGCTATCCCGCACAAGCGGCATACCCAGTTCCGCAAACCCGATGGTTCGTTATATGCCGAAGAACTGGTATCAACAGAAGGTTTTTCGAGCCTTTACTCGCTGGTATATCACGCCTACCCGCCTACTATTGTAAAAACCCTGGGCGAACCATACAGCGTTGAGCCCAAAATAGCGCGCGAAAAGCATCTGAAACACACCAGTCTGATTGGTTTTAATGTAAAGCCTGAGGATGATTATCTGCAAAGCCGTAAACCAGTGCTGGTCAACAGCGATCTGCATATTTCACTGGCTGCACCGCGTAAATCAATGACGGATTATTTCTATAAAAATAGCCAGGCCGATGAAGTAGTTTTTATACATGAAGGCTCTGGCACCCTCAAAACAGGCTTCGGTAATATCAAATTTGTTTATGGCGACTACCTTGTTATCCCCCGTGGTACCATTTATCAGCTGGAATTTGATACGCCCGATAACCGGCTGTTCATTGTAGAAAGCTTTAGTCCGATAAGGCCACCTAAACGTTACCGCAACCAATACGGACAGTTGATGGAGCATTCGCCGTATTGCGAGCGCGATATCAAACGCCCGGCTGATCTGAAAACGCATGATGAAAAAGGCGACTTTAAAATTCTGATCAAAAAACAGGGCTTAATCTATCCATACATCTATGGCACCCACCCATTTGATTTTATTGGCTGGGATGGTTTTCATTATCCATGGGCCCTGTCCATACATGATTTTGAACCGATAACCGGTCGCCTGCACCAACCACCACCGGTACATCAGACATTTGAGGGCAACAATTTTGTGATATGCTCTTTTGTGCCCCGCAAGTTTGATTATCACCCACTTTCTATCCCTGCTCCTTACAACCACAGCAATGTAGATAGCGATGAGGTTTTATACTATGTGGATGGCGATTTTATGAGCCGTAAAAGCGTGGTAAAAGGACAGATCACCCTGCACCCTGGAGGTATCCCACACGGACCGCACCCGGGTTCGGTCGAAAAATCGATCGGTAAGGAATCAACAGATGAATTGGCGGTAATGATAGATCCCTTCCGTCCGCTGATGCTGACCGAAGACGCTATAAAAATAGAAGACGAAAATTATTACAAGAGCTGGCAAATGTGAGCCAAAGGCAAAAAGTTGAAAGCCTAAAGCAATCACTAATTCACTAACTCAATAATTCAATAATTAAAAACCATGCAAACACAAACTTTAGATAAAACACCAGGCACTACAGATTTTTTACCGCTTAACGGTACCGATCATGTGGAGTTTTATGTGGGTAATGCCAAACAGGCGGCCCATTATTATAAAACAGCCTTCGGCTTTCAAAACCTGGCCTACTCCGGACCCGAAACTGGGGTGCGCGACAGGGCATCATACGTATTACAACAAGGCAAGATCAGGATAGTGCTCACCACCCCTCTGCACTCCAATCACCCTATTGCCGAGCATATTAAAAAACATGGAGATGGTGTAAAAGTACTGGCCCTTTGGGTTGACGACGCTTATGACGCCTTTGAACAAACCACCAAACGCGGCGCCGTGCCCTATCAGCAGCCGCAAACCTTTAAAGATGAACATGGCGAAGTGCGCACCAGCGGTATCATGCTGTATGGCGAAACTGTGCATATGTTCATTGAGCGTAAAAACTATAATGGCTTGTTTTTGCCAGGTTATCAAAAATTGGAGAACAACTATAATCCATCCACTGCGGGCCTTTTATATATCGACCATTGCGTAGGTAACGTGGGCTGGCATAAAATGAACGACTGGGTGAATTTTTATGAAGATGTGATGGGTTTTCGGAACATTTTAACCTTCGACGATAAAATGATTAGCACCGAATATTCTGCCCTCATGAGCAAGGTGATGAGTAATGGCAACGGCTACGTCAAATTCCCGATCAACGAACCTGCAGAGGGTAAAAAGAAATCGCAGATTGAGGAATACCTCGAATTTTATGAAGATGAAGGCGTACAGCACCTTGCCCTGGCAACCGATAATATTGTAGCCACTGTAACCGACCTGCAAAGCCGCGGTGTAGAATTCCTGACCGTGCCTACTACCTACTATGATGAATTAACAGATCGTGTTGGTCATATCGATGAAGACCTGGAACCATTGAAAAAACTGGGTATCCTTGTCGATCGTGATGATGAAGGCTACCTGCTGCAAATATTCACTAAACCTATCGAAGACAGGCCCACCCTGTTCTTTGAGATCATACAGCGTAAAGGAGCCAAATCATTCGGTGCGGGCAATTTCAAAGCTTTGTTTGAGGCCATTGAACGCGAGCAGGAAATAAGAGGAAATCTTTAATAAAGGGAATACCCTATCTAAATATATTCTATTAACTATTAGCGAAGTTTTAATTTTAGGCCGGGCAAATTGCCCGGTTTTTTTTCTTAACCCTATTGGAATCGTCCTCAATGAGGGCCTTAAAAAGATGACAAAAATAAAAGCCTCGATTCCAGTGTGGAATCGAGGCTTTTATTTTTAAGTGGTACCAACTGGGATCGAACCAGTGACACAAGGATTTTCAGTCCTTTGCTCTACCATCTGAGCTATGGTACCATTCCTCCGTTTGGGGAGTGCAAATGTAGCTTTTTTTTTATGTTTGAAAAGTTTTTTTTGAAAAAAATTTAAAAATATTTGCCAGAAAGCCTGTGTTGATTTTAAAACTAAACAATTAAACAGTTAATCAGTTACTTAGCTTTAAAGATATTTTTCAATCCTAAAACATTTTTCTCTTTCAACAATTCAATTAACTTTGAATAAAATACTATGCACGCATAATGATTGCACAAGCTATATTTATTATCATCTTAGGAGCCGCCATTTACCTGTTTGCTAAAAACGCAGCCAAAATAAGGCGCAATATATTGCTGGGAAAGGATACTGACCGATCTGACAGGCCTGCCGAACGCTGGAAAGTAATGGCAAAAATAGCTCTTGGGCAAACCAAAATGGTAAAACGCCCGGTGGCTGCCGTGATGCATTTTTTTATCTATATCGGTTTTGTGATCATTAACCTGGAAGTATTGGAGATCATGATAGATGGGGTATTCGGTTCGCATAGAATATTTTCACACCCATTAGGCAGTTTGTATGGGTTTTTAATCGGGAGCTTTGAGGTGTTAGCAGTATTGGTATTTACTGCGTGTGTTGTTTTCCTTTGCAGGCGTAATATTGTTCATTTAAAGCGCTTCACAGGCACCGAAATGACCAAGTGGCCCCGGTCTGACGCCAATTATATCCTCATTACAGAAATCTTGTTAATGAGCGCCTTTTTAACGATGAACGCGGCCGATTACAAATTACAGATATTACATTTTAGTCATTATGTTACAGCTGGCAGTTTTCCGGTAAGTTCGCTAATAGCTCCGTTATTGCCTGACAATGCCAGCGCCCTGATTATTGTAGAGCGTGTATGTTGGTGGTTTCATATTATAGGGATATTGGCATTTTTGAATTATTTACCCTATTCCAAGCATTTCCATATCCTGCTTGCTTTCCCCAATACTTATTACTCTAACCTGAACAACAAAGGCAAGTTTACCAATATGGCATCGGTTACCAACGAGGTAAAGGCTATGCTTGACCCATCTTTTGTTCCGGAGAATACAGGTGAGCCGGCACGTTTCGGTGCTAAAGATGTTACCGATCTGAGCTGGAAAAACCTGATGGAGGCTTATACTTGCACAGAATGTGGCAGGTGTACTTCGGTATGCCCGGCTAATATCACGGGCAAGCTGTTATCACCCCGAAAAATCATGATGGATACCCGCGACAGAATTACCGAAGTAGGTAATAACCTGGATAAGCATGGGAAAGACCACGATGACGGTAAAGCTTTATTAGATAACTACATTACCCGTGAAGAGCTTTGGGCTTGTACTACCTGTAATGCCTGTGCCGAAGCCTGCCCGGTGAATATTAATCCGTTAGAGATTATTACCGAAATGCGCCGTTATATTGTAATGGAGGAATCGCAGGCGCCTGCCAGCCTTAACAATATGTTTGGCAACGTTGAAAATAATGGCGCCCCCTGGAAATACAGCCAGGCCGACCGCTTTAATTGGGCCGAAAATAATTAAGCCAGCGGCTTTATAATACCTGATCATATGTTACAAGATATTGCAACCATCGAATCAAAATATAAGCTGTTTATCGAAAAAACCGCGGCATCAAAATCGGTGTGGGCGCTAAAGAGCAAAAATGGCTGGGCCAACTCTCATTCTAATGACAGCGAAGATGTAGATGTAATTCCATTCTGGTCAGACAGAGCTTATGCCAAGGCATGTGCCCGGGATGATTGGAAGGGCTATTTACCGGTCGAAATTCCTTTAGCAGAATTTTTAGAAAGCTGGTGCATCGAGATGGCTGATAACGAAGTTTTAGCCGGCATTAACTGGGATGCTAACATGTTTGGAAAAGAAAGTACTGCTTTAGATTTGGCAGTTGATGTTTTGGAACAATTGAATGCCATTAACTCGGCAATTAGCTTTAAAAATTATAGTAGTATAAACGAATTTATAACAGAGATCAGTGAGTCACTTGATTAACTGAGGAAAATCATAAATAATGGATCAAAAAATACCTACCATGGCCGATATGGCCGCACAAGGACAAGAGCCCGAAATATTGTTTTGGGTTGGCTGTGCCGGTAGTTTTGACGAAAGAGCGCAGAAGATAACCCGTGATATTTGTAAAATACTCCAACACGTAGGGATTAAATATGCCGTTTTAGGTACCGAGGAAAGCTGCACCGGCGATCCGGCCAAGCGTGCCGGTAATGAATTTTTGTTCCAGATGCTGGCCATGACCAATATACAGGTACTTGATGGCTACAACATCAAAAAAATAGTAACCGGCTGCCCGCACTGTTTCAATACCATCAAAAATGAGTATCCAGGCTTAGGGGGCAATTACGAGGTGATCCACCATTCACAACTGATACAGCAATTGATCGATGAAGGAAAACTGCGGGCAGAAGGCGGTGAAAGTTTCAAAGGCAAACGCATCAGCTTTCATGATCCCTGCTATTTGGGTCGGGGTAATAATGTTTATGAGGCACCGCGCGCGGCCCTTGAAATTTTGGATACCGAACTGGTAGAGTTGAAACGCTGCAAATCAAATGGCTTATGCTGCGGTGCCGGTGGTGGTCAAATGTTCAAGGAACCCGAGCCCGGCAAAAAAGAGATCAATATGGAACGCATGACCGACATCCTGGAAGCGAAATCTCAGGTTGTGGCTGCAGCTTGCCCGTTTTGTATGACAATGCTCTCCGATGGTGTAAAACATCATGATAAGGAGCAAGAGATACAAGTATTGGATATTGCCGAGATAACTGCCCGGGCAAATGGCTTATAAAGCCTTTGCCTTAAAGTAGCTTAATGCGTTTTTTAAACTATCCAACCGGGCGGCATTCATGTTCCTGACGGGCAACTCCAGTACCGTCGACATAGAGTCTATATCGCCCTTTGGATCCTCATAGGTTTGTACAATAATGTCATCGGCATTGGTACTTAATTCCAGCGTACCCGCTTTATCATCACCCTGGTATTGTACCTGGTTTAACCGGTGTAAATTAAAGGAAAAATATTCCTGCCGACCATGTTGATAAGTTTTTCTGAGGCGCAAAAAATAATCGTTGGTCAGGGTTAGTTCCCACTTTTTTAATTTAACATCGGGGGCAGGATTGTATGACTCTGTGAGGCATTTATTACTCCAGCTGAGCCATTCCTGGTCGTCTGTTTGTGGCCTGAAGCTATAATTTAGCCATCCGGCCAATAAAATGAGGGTAAATACTAAAATCTTTTTTGTTTGCGGCTGAAGTGATTTTTTCATGACAACAAAATGTAACCCGAAGTTAATAAATTGATATTTTTGTAAATGGAATTTTCTCAACACTCAAGAGTTTGGATATATCAATCTGATAGGAAATTAACTGATCCGGAAGTGGAACAGATACAGGAGGAATTGGATGACTTTACCATCGGTTGGACGGCCCACAATAACCAATTAAAAGCAGGTGCCGAGATCAGGTATAACCGCTTTTTGATTTTAATAGTTGATGAAAGCCAGGCAGGTGCCAGTGGATGTTCGATAGATAAATCGGTTCATTTTATGAAGCACCTGGAACAGCAGTATCACATCAACCTGTTCGACAGGTTCAATCTGGCATATCGCGAAGGTAGTGAAGTGCTTTCATTACCCCGTCATGCTTTTGAGGATCTTTTGAAACAAGGAAAGATAAATACCGAAACCATTGTTTACAATAACATGGTGCAAAATGTAAGTGAACTGGAAAGTAAATGGGAAGTGCCATTTAAAAATAGCTGGCATATACAATTGTTCAGGGACCTGATAAGTTAAAAGGCGCTTGTAAAAGTGAGGGTGTTTCTATAAATTTATTTATGGAACAGTATGATAACCGGGTAGATCTTTACATCGCAAAATCGGCCGATTTTGCAAAACCGATTTTGGAATACATCCGGGAGATGGTTCATGAAGCATCCCCGCTGATTACCGAAACCATAAAGTGGGGAATGCCATTTTTTGATTGTAAAGGGCCGGTATGTCAAATGGCTGCCTTTAAACAGCATTGCGCCTTTGGTTTCTGGCGATGGTCGCTGATGAGTGGCGACGCAAACCATACGGGTGATGCCGCGGCAGGCAGTTTTGGACGTGTTACCACCATTGAAGATCTTCCGTCAAAGGAAATATTAGTTTCCTATGTATTGCAGGGCATCGAGCTAAATGAAAAAGGCATCAAAAAGGCTAATCCCAAAAAGAGCCCTGCCGAGAAAGCAGAATTGGTAATCCCTGATTATTTTATGGAGTTTTTGGCGGCCTATCCTAAGGCTGTGCAAGTGTTTCATGATTTTAGTTACTCCAACAAAAAGGAATACGTAGAATGGATCACGGAAGCCAAAACAGAAGCTACGCGCCAAAAAAGAATGGAAACCGCTGCCGAGTGGATGAGCGAAGGTAAATCAAGAAATTGGAAATATAAATAGGCTAAAAAGTGGGTTTACATGGTTTACACTTTTTACGGTTTACATTGATATATATTGTTGATATATAATAAGTTATATTTAATTTATTGTAAAAAAGCGGGTTTACATGTAAACCCACTCAGGGGCTTATGAATGGATCTTGAGGATGCTTGTATCTTAGAGGGCTGAACCTAAACTTACCAATTATTATTCCCCCTTTAGGGGGGTAGGGACTTAAAAATCCAGCGGGCCCAATCTGCGCATATTTTTCATGATGAGGTATTGCCGGTGCCTCAAATAACGGGTAGGATTGGTGGCCGACCACCTGAGGGGACTCGGGAATATCACCGCTATAGCAGCTGCTTCATGTTTGGTTAAATCGGCGGCTGATTTATGAAAATAAGCCTGCGAGGCTGCTTCGATGCCATAGATGCCATCACCCATTTCAATCTCATTGAGATAAACTTCCATGATGCGTTTTTTGCTCCAGAAAGTTTCGATCAACACCGTGAAGTAAGCTTCAAATCCTTTACGTAGTAATGAACGGCCATCCCATAGAAAAACATTCTTGGCCACCTGTTGCGATATGGTGCTGCCACCAATGAGTTTTTTGCTGTGCGCGTTTTTTTCAATAGCCTTTTCAATGGCACGGAAATCAAAACCATGATGCTCCAGGAAAGTTTGATCTTCGGCGGCTACGGCTGCGCGTTTCATATTGTCGGATATATCGTCAAAATCCTTCCATTGTTTATCAATTTTCCAATCCTTACCAGCAGCCTTACGCTGAAAACCGCGCTCAATCATAAGCCAGGTAAAAGGTGGGTTTACAAAGCGGTATAAAAGCACACCCAATAAGCTTAATCCTATAAATAATAAAAAGGCAAGCTTAATAATTCTAAACAGAAGCCTGGCAATTCCATTGTTCCTGAGTTTTGAAAACCACGACTTTGATTTCGCGCTTTTTTTCGACGATGAGGCTGAGGTGCGTTTCACTATTGATAATAAATTCTATAAAACGGAGAGGGTGCTTTGCCTTGGCAAAACACCCTCTAAAATTCTACAATTAAGTTCAAAACCCGAAATAAAAACTCCGAATTCCGAAATATAAATTACTCTGCTACTACAGAGAAAGGTACTTGTACTTTTACTTCTTTGTGCAGGTTAATGTTAGCAACATAATCACCAACAAATTTTGGTTCCTGATCAAAGGTAATGCGACGACGGTCAACCTCAAAACCTTCTTTTTTCAATGCATCAGCAACTTGAATAGTGTTGATAGCACCGAAAATTTTACCGGTTTCACCAGCTTTAGCACCGATGGTCAGTTTTACACCTTCTAATTTGGCGGCTACAGCATCGGCATCCTTGCGGATTTTTTCTTGTTTAAACTGAGCTTGTTTCAAGTTTTCAGCTAAAACTTTACGGGCGCTTTCGGTAGCTAATATGGCATATCCTTTTGGTAAAAGATAGTTACGGCCATAACCTGGTTTTACATTTACGATATCGTCTTTGTCACCCAGGTTTTTTACATCTTGTTTTAAAATAACTTCCATTTCTTTAAATCTCCTATTATTTTAATGAGTCTGTAACATAAGGTAACAAACCGATATGACGGGCACGTTTAACAGCCTGAGCTACTTTACGCTGGAATTTTAATGAAGTACCAGTTAAACGACGTGGTAATACTTTACCCTGATCGTTAATGAACTTTAATAAAAAGTTTGCGTCTTTGTAGTCGATATACTTAATGCCATTCTTTTTGAAACGGCAGTATTTTTTACGGTTATCCTCCACTTTTGGAGCGGTAACGTATTTAATTTGTTCGTTAGCCATTAGTTTGCGTCCTCCACTTTAGCTGCTGGTTTTTTGTTGAAAGCACCGCTGCGTTTTTTGTCATTGTAAGCAATGGCATGTTTGTCCAAAGCAATGGTCAGGAAACGCAAAACACGCTCATCGCGCCTTAACTCAACCTCCAATTTATTAATTAATTCACCTGGAGCCTTAAATTCAGTTAAGTGATAGTACCCTGTAGTTTTTTTCTGGATAGGGTACGCTAATTTTCTCAAACCCCAATTATCCTCCTGGACAATTTCGGCTCCGCCATCAGTTAAGATCTTGCTAAATTTGGCATTAGCCTCTTTAGCAACCTCTTCTGATAACAACGGGGTTAGAACGATCACGATTTCGTACTGTTGCATTATTATACTTTGATTTTTAATTAATTACCCGCTATAACGGGGCTGCAAATGTAGAAAGATTATCTGTATTTATCAAATGTTTTTAGATATCGTAGTTAAATTGTTTAAGCATAAAATAAAGATCAAAATATATATTTGATGAAAAATTCAACATGAAAAAATACCTAAGCCTTATTATCACGGTTTTTATACTTGGTTGTGGCACTGCTAACGCCCAAACAGAACCAGGGCCGGCACAGCAAAAACTGCTTGATTCGATCTGTACTTGTATGTCTAAAATTGATATCTCAAAGATAAAAACGGCCAAAGAAGCAAACGATGTTTTTATGCAATGCTTTACGGCCCATGTGGATCTTTTGGCCGATGTGGCTAAGGAACAAAACGCGGAATTTACCGATGATGAGGCTATGAACCGGATAGGTACAGAAATAGGCAAAAATTTAATCAAACGCAATTGCTCGTCATTTGTAAAATTGGCGGTGATTATGGGACAAAAGGATGGGAATGAAGCCACGCCGGAGCAAACAACTACCGGAGTATTAAAACGAATAGATAACAAAGGGTTTAATTATATAGTTTTAACTGATAATACCGGCAATGAAAAATCTTTTATCTGGCTTCGTCAGTTTCCGGGGTCAGAAAACTTCATGAATGGAGTTGCTAAATACGCCGGAAAAAAAGCAAACATCAAGTGGCAGGAGATAGAGGTATATCTGCCACAGGCTAAAGGTTATTATAAAGTAAAAGAAATTTTAAGTATTGATATTTTATAAATAATGATCATTAAACTTAACTTATGAAGTTTATCTTTATAGCCGTAGTTAACATGTAAATCATTTTTTATGGAATTTATAGACCTTGAATATCAAGATGCAGCAATACCGGCCTATAACAACAACATGGTGATGGTAGTGCCCGGTGAAGACGACGAGTTTGAAAGCGATTGGAACGATGAGGATGATGATTTGGATAATCAATTAGACGATCTGCATGAAATTCAGGTAGATGATGATCTGGGTGAACCCGATCCGGAGGATGATTACCCTCAGCCCGATGACGATGATGAATAAGCCGGAATAGTTTAATTACATAATCATTCCATCGGCACTTTAACTTCAGGCATTTTCTTGCTAACTTCGTAGCTGTGGATAATTTTATTGTTTCGGCCCGTAAATACCGCCCGGCTACTTTTGAAACTGTTGTTGGTCAGCAACATATAACCAACACGCTTAAAAACGCTATTAGAAATAATCAGCTGGCGCAGGCATTTTTATTCTGCGGGCCGCGTGGTGTGGGTAAAACTACCTGCGCGCGTATCCTGGCTAAAACTATCAACTGTACCAATTTACTCCCTAACGGCGAAGCTTGCGGCGAGTGTGCTTCATGCAAGGCATTTGAGAATGGCAACTCCTTTAACGTTCATGAGCTGGATGCCGCTTCAAACAACTCGGTTGATGATATCAGGAGCCTTATTGACCAGGTACGGATACCACCACAGGCCGCACGTTACAAAGTCTATATCATTGATGAGGTGCATATGTTGTCGCAGGCGGCTTTTAACGCCTTTCTGAAAACGCTCGAAGAACCGCCTCATTACGCCATATTCATACTGGCCACTACCGAGAAACATAAAATACTGCCTACTATACTTTCGCGCTGCCAGATATTTGATTTTAACCGTATCCGGGTGGAGGATATGGCTGCGCACCTGGCCTCTATTGCCGGTAAAGAAAATATCAGCTATGAACCCGATGGCTTACATATTATAGCGCAAAAAGCGGATGGCGGTTTACGTGACGCCTTGTCTATGTTTGATCAGATCGTTAGTTTTTCTGGTGGCAAGGTGACTTATCGTTCGGTAATTGACAACCTGAACATACTTGATTACGATTACTATTTCAACATCACCGATAGCCTGTTACAGGAAGATACAGGCAAAGCGCTGTTGTTTTTTGACGAGATATTATCACGGGGCTTTGATGGAGCTCACTTTATAGCCGGTCTGTGCGAGCATTTCCGGAATTTGCTGGTGACTAAAGATCAATCAACTTTAAAGTTACTTGAGGTAAGCGAGGGTATCAAAAACAAATACCTGCAGCAATCGCAAAGTAGTCCGGTATCGTTCCTGCTTTCGGCTATGAATATTGCCAACCAATGCGATATCAATTATAAGCTGAGTAAAAATCAAAGGCTCCAGGTTGAGCTCGCATTGCTTAAGATGTGCCACTTATCTTCGGCATTTAATATGGTAGCTTCGCCGCTTACAGCAACATCCGCCGCAGACGGGTCATTAAAAAAAAAACCTGATACCTCAGCAGTAACAACACCAGTACAAGCTAACAAAATAGTTAACGAATCGCCGGTATTGAGTGATACACCGCTATCTTATAATACCACAAAACCACAAACCGTTGAAAATAAACAGGTAGCAGAATTAAAAGAACAACCGTCTGCCGAGAAGCCAAAAATATTTATACCCTCCCCAAGCCTGGGTTCGTTATCCATAAAAATACCCTCGCTTACCGATACCGGCAAAACGCCTGAAGAAGAAGCCGATGAGGAAGACCCTTATTTGAAAGGTGATGACCGGGAGGATTTTACCATGGATAACTTTTTACAATGCTGGAGCGATTTTGCCGCCAAGATCAAAACCGATGGTAAAAAAAACCTGGTAACCATATTTATAGCCAATGCCCCGCGAATGCTTAAGCCTTATGAGTTTGAGATAGTAGTGGGTACCAAATTGCAGGAAAATTTATTTAAAGAAGAAAGGCCCGCTTTGCATAATTATCTGCGGGGCCGCTTAAAAAACTTTACCATTGAAGTAAATGCACGTGTAGATGAACAAGAGGTGGTAAGAAAACCATATACAGCGATAGAAAAATTTCAGTACCTGGCTGCCCGTAATCCGCAGCTCGTGGACCTCCGCAACCGCTTTAATCTTGATTTTGATTAGGAGATTAGTGAGTTGTGAGTGAAGAATAGTAAGAAAACTCACAACTCATCACTCACAGCCCAAAACTTATTTTAAAAATTCCGAATCATTTTTAGGATAACCTTCTTCATCCAGATCGTCACGGTCATCTTCCGGAGTGTGTGCTAATGCAGAATCTGCAGGGTCTACCTCTACAATATCGCCCTCGTCAATGTGCATGCCAAGATCGTCAACATCTGTTTCCAATGATCTTTTTCCGGCATATTCGTCATCGGTATCGTCATAGGGGTTGGCCTCGTCATAAGTGGAATTCATATCGTTACCATTTTTAACCGAGGTTTTGTACGGGTCAGGATGATCATAATCCGGATCGTTGCTTTTTACATCATATTCAAAGCTATTATCATCAGGGTTGTAATTAAGGTTTTCCGTGTCGATGGTTTCGCCTAATTCATCCTTTAATGTTCTGTCCCGATCGGCGCTATTATCATTTAAAGCGTCATCGTCTTCATAATCATCATCAAATCCGGGGTTTATATTTTGATTGTTCATCGTTTTTTGCTTTGATTAAATATACCAAAAAACCTTGCCAAAATTCAAAAAGAGCAATTAATAATATATCTGTTTGCGGTACGATATAACACGGCCTATGGCCACTTTTATGCCCAGGCTTAACTGTGTAAACGCGTCTTTATAGCGGCCGGTCTTGTATCCGTCAAGGTTATCATCTAATACCTTGTTGTATTGATAACCCAGGTCTATTTTGATGCTGGGTTCATTGTACTGGTTAAACAACTTTATCTCGTAGCCCAGCCTTATGGGTATATAAGGTATCTGACTGTTATTATCACCCGGAGCTTGAACACCTGCCGGCAATGTGTTATCTCCTCCCCTTTTTACATGGTTCACCAGATACCCAATACCTGTTGAAATGTAAAGGCCTTTAAACGCATTGGCTACCTGACTCTGTGAATAATCTATCACCTCTCCGGCCTGCAGCTGCACCCTTAAGCCAAAGGCCCAGAAATGATTTTCAAATGTACGGCCATAGCCCAGACTGGGGTCACCGGCTTTAAGCTTACCAAATTGGCCTTCGACAACATAGTTTACAAATGGGCCATGGTTATATGTAAAATTAAACTGGGCAGATGGCGTGTATTTTAAAGCCTTGGTTACATCTGTACTGATAGGATAATTGAGACCGACCGCGGCGCCAACATCATATTGTGCATAGTCGTAACCTAATTGGGCTTTTGCTAAAAATGCGGCTGTACATAAAATAAACGTGAGGGCTGTTCTTAATATCAGTTTTGTCATAAATAGACATTAGGGGGCTATTAATTGGCAATCTGTTTTAATTACCAACGTTGAGTTTCATCAAAATAGTATCTGTGCCTGCAAACACAATAAACTTGCCATAATAAACAGTTAGTCAAAACTAAATCAATAAATTTCATTTGCTATTAATGGAAATGGTAAAGTCTATTTAATATATTTGAAGCCATTAAAATAAAAAACAACAACATCAGGTATGTCAAAAATTAAAGTAGAAAATCCGGTAGTTGAACTGGATGGAGATGAAATGACCCGAATTATCTGGAAATTTATCAAAGACAGGTTGATAATTCCTTATCTTGATCTTGATATCAAATATTATGATCTGGGTATCGAGTATCGTGATGAAACTAATGATCAGATTACTGTTGATGCCGCAAATGCTATTCTAAAATATGGCGTAGGTATTAAATGTGCCACTATTACACCTGATGAAGCCCGTGTAGAAGAGTTTGGTTTAAAACAAATGTGGAAATCGCCAAACGGAACTATCCGCAACATTTTGGATGGTACCGTTTTCCGTGAACCCATTGTAATGTCCAACGTACCGCGCCTGGTTCCTAACTGGACTGCCCCTATATGTATTGGCCGTCATGCATTCGGCGATCAGTACCGTGCTACCGATTTTGTTACTAAAGGAAAAGGTAAACTAACCGTAACTTTTACTCCCGAAGATGGTGGTGCAGAGCAATCATACGAAGTGTATAATTTTAAGGGCGATGGTGTAGCCTTAACTATGTATAACACGGATGAATCTATCAAAGGATTTGCACACGCCTGCTTTAACCAGGCATTAATGAAAGGCTGGCCTTTATATTTATCAACCAAAAACACCATCCTGAAAAAATACGATGGTCGTTTTAAAGATATTTTTGAAGCGATTTATCAGCAGGATTACAAACAAAAATTTGCTGAGGCCGGTATCACTTATGAGCACCGTTTAATTGATGATATGGTTGCATCTGCTTTAAAGTGGAACGGTAACTTTGTATGGGCTTGTAAAAACTATGACGGCGACGTACAATCAGATACCGTAGCGCAAGGTTTTGGTTCATTAGGTTTAATGACCTCTACCCTGGTTACACCAGATGGTACCGTTATGGAAGCCGAAGCTGCGCATGGTACAGTAACCCGTCACTACCGCGAGCACCAGGCTGGTAAACCAACTTCAACAAATCCTATCGCTTCTATCTTCGCATGGACAAGAGGTTTGGAATTCCGTGGTTTGTTGGATAACAACCAGGAATTGGTAAACTTCTGCAAAACTTTAGAGCAGGTTTGTATCGAAACTGTTGAAAGCGGCAAAATGACCAAGGATTTGGCCATCACCATTAAGCCAAAGGTTGAACATGGTACAGATTACCTTTACACCGAAGAATTTTTAGCTGCAATTGACGAAAACCTGAAAGTTAAATTAGGTAAATAAGCAATAGTTAAAACTATAGGAAAACCCGCTCTTTACTAGCGGGTTTTTTTGTGCCTATAAGTTTTTAGTAAAAAAAGCTGAATCGGTTTACCTGTTTCTTTTTTAACTACTAACTTAGCGATATAAAAACAAAACCGATGTCAGCATTATATCCGTTAAAATTTAAAACTATTTATAAAGACAAGATATGGGGTGGTCAAAAGATCAAAACCTATTTACATAAAGATTTTGGTTCGTTACCAAACTGTGGCGAAACCTGGGAAATATCGGGTGTAAAATCTGATGTATCTGTAGTTGATGATGGTGCGCTCGCAGGTGAGTCGCTTGCCGATCTGCTGGAGAAATATCAGGGCGAATTGGTAGGTGAAAAAGTTTACGCGCATTTTGGTAATATATTCCCTTTGCTGGTAAAATTTATCGATGCCAATGAAGATCTGTCTATCCAGGTGCACCCGAATGATGAACTGGCCAAAAAGCGCCACAATTCATTTGGAAAAACCGAAATGTGGTATGTAATTGAAGCCGACCCGGGTTCAACACTGATAGCGGGTTTTAATCAGGAACTTACTGAGCAAATTTATCTTGATAAATTTAATAACGGGCATCTTACCGATATTTTGAATAAAGAAGATGTTACAGCGGGCGATGTGTTCTTTTTACCGGCAGGCAGGGTACATACCATTGGTAAAGGTTTGCTAATCGCCGAAATTCAGCAAACATCTGATATCACTTACCGTATATATGATTTTGACCGGGTTGATGATAAAGGCAACAAGCGCGAACTGCATACTGAAGAAGCCCTGGCCGCTATCGACTATAAACATTACCCAGAGTATAAAACCAAATATCAGCCTAAAAAAGACGAAACGGTAAAACTGGTTACTTGCCCGTACTTTACAACCAACCTGCTTGATTTTACACATGGTACTTCTAAAGATTACTCAGCATTGGATTCATTTGTGATCCATGTGTGTGTGGAGGGGGATTATACTATCAAGTACAATGAAGAGGCATACACTGTAAAAATGGGTGAATGCATCCTGCTACCTAAAAACATTGACCAGGTTGAGCTGGAAACAACCGGTGGCTTTAAAATACTGGAAAGTTATATTGAATAGTATAGCAATGAGTACAGGTACCATATTAAAGTACCTGTACTAAATTCTTCTACTGTCTTGCTAATCCTGGCAAATCTTTGAAGATCTTTTGAAGTTGCTGAATATCCACCGGTTTGTAGATATAATCGGAAATTGAAGCGATATTTCTCGCACGGTCAATATCATGCGAGTCAATAGAAGAGCTAAGCATGTAAACGGAGATTTTTTTCCCCAGTTGTGATTTTATTTCCTCAAATTCTTTCATAAATTCCCACCCGTCCATTACCGGCATAACAATGTCCAGAAATATGATATCCGGTAAATCACCGGCGTTATTTGGATCTCTTAAATAGGTAATAGCTTCATTACCATTGCTAAAATTAGTAACCTGAGCGTTCAGTTCTTTTATACTAAGTAGCTTTTTAAATCCGTAAACGTAAATTTCATTATTATCAATAATACAGGCACTAACAGGAGGACGGGCTATGATCATTTATCAGTTTAAATTATACCAGTTTAATGGTAAATTTAGTGCCAATATTTACCGTACTTTCAATTTTGATGCTACCGCCAAGTGCCTCAACCTGGTTACGGGTAATAAATAAGCCTATACCTTTGGCATCTGGATTTTGATGAAATGTTTTGTACATTCCAAAAACCTTATCACCATACCTGTCAAGATCTATTCCTATGCCATTATCTTCAAATATCAGGTAAATGTGGTTTCGCTCTTTTAATGTATGGCACTTGATATGGGGCTGCCTGTCCGGATGACTGTATTTTAGCGCGTTTGTAAGCAGATTTTGTAAAATACTCTCCATATAAGCCGGTATATAGCTTATTTGTGGACACTGGCTAAAATCATATTCTATGCGGGCATTAAACGCTTCTATATTATTTTTTATAGCCGATTGAATGTTGTTAAAAATAGCCTCAAAGTTAATTATACTCCGCTCATTGGTAATTTCGGTCTGTATCTTAACAATTTCGTTCAGGTGTTCGATAGTAGCGTTTAAACTACCGCTGATCGATTTAATATGCGCGAAGATCTCCGTACGATCCTCTGCCAATTCTGTTTCTTCATACAGATTTACCATGAATTGCAGATTACCCGTATGCGAACGCAGATTATGTGATACGATATAAGCAAAATTTTGCAGGCGCCTGTTTTGATCAGTCAGCAAATTGAGGGATGATTCCAGACTCAGTCCTTTACGTTTATTGCTGTCGATATCCTGTAAAATACCCCTTATTGTAACGCATTTGCCATATTCATTAATAATAGGCACACCTTTGGCCCGTACCCATATCACGTGGTTTTTAGCTGTTCTGAATAACAGTTCCAGGTCATAGGGTTGGCAAAATTCCAGCGCGTTATTAATGGCGTTTTGGACAACAGGGCGATAGGGCGGTTCAAAAAAGCTTACCGCTTCTTCAATGCTGAGTTTTATTTCGGTTTGCAGCTCAAAAATATCGTATATCTGCTTGGATAAAGTTAAATTAAGGGTAGCAGCATCAATTTCCCAACTACCTAATTTAGCTATCTTAATAGTATCGTCGTAATGCTGATCATTGCGCGCGGCCTTCAGTTCAGCTTGTTTATACAGATTAATATTGATAATGGAACCATAAATGATCTGTCCACTTTTATCATATTGCTTTTTGATAGTGCTTTCAAACCAATGATACCCTGATGACTTGGTAAGTAATCTTATTTGAATAGGTTTAGCAGGATTAGTATTCAGATCATTTAAAGCGTTCAGAAAAACAGCTTTGTCCTGGTGATATAAAAGGTGATCAAAGAAAATGTGATTGGAGCATTCAATTTCATTGGATTCATATCCTAAAATACTATAAAAACCTGCCGACCATTTAATGACCCTTGTATTAATATTATATTCCCAAATACCTGCATTAATGTTATCAATTATTTGAGCAAGATGCAGCCTGCTGTCATCAGAAAACTTATCCTCAGAAAAACTCATATAAATCAATACCTACTCATTTATTTGATAACAACATGCTCTCTATAAGAAAATTATGTGCCATAATTTAAAATCACGGAAATTACAACCATACGTTGTGTGTGTTTTTTTTCTGATCGGCAGTATTAAGTCTAAATTAACAGACTTCAAATATAGTATTTGAAATTATATAAACAACTCTAATACTGGCAATTAGCAAATAAACTTTCTTGTATTAAAATATTGTCATTTGAATGGGTCAATGGCTCAAAATAGTTGATTTGGACCACGTTTGATTACAGTTTGCCTGCATTTAATTGTAAAAAGATATTACAATTATGATTTGAGCCCTGATTTTTTTAAAAAATGTTCATAATGGCATTGCCGAAGAAAAATTGAGACGCAAATGTGATATTTTTTAGAAGAATGTCCTGTTTTTTATCCGTTTTTGCGTCAATAATAAATTATAGTTATCGGGGTGTTAGTTCTGCCAGCGCATTAGAGCCAATCCATTTGGCTGCTTTGTGTTCTTGCTTTGAAATATTTCGAGCTGTTTGTATAGCTATCATTCTTAACACATCATTCCTCTTCCCGATCTGCCTAAGAGCCCAATTCACCGCTTTTTTCACAAAATTTCGGTTATCCCAAGCCTCTCGCTCAATAACCGGCATTAGTGCTATAAATACCTCATTAACAGCTTTTTTATCATGCACTGCATATTCAGCCATAAGCACAAAACCAGCGCGTTTTATAAATTCCGCTTCGTTAGTGCTAAACTCAAGTGCCTTGCTCATGGCAAAAGGGGTACGGTCAAACAGGTTGCCGCATACCTGATCACATAGGTCCCATGAATAAAAATCTTTTGTCCAGTTGTCTATCTGCTCTTGGGTAACCTGGGCGGGGTCATCAATTAACGATGCCAGCAGGCGCGCCTCGTGCAAACCTGTAGCCCAAAGGTCAAGAGCAAGTTGATGATCTTTTTTAATGGCTTTGGCCAGCTTGCGCAGTTCAGGAAGACGAACGCCTATAGCTTTTGTATTATCAATGCCATAACGCTGCATACCAACCAAATAGGCCGCATCGGCCTTTTCTTTCAAAAACCCAATAACCTCATCAACATCCTCCATCATCAATTGGTGATGCTTTTGCTTTGCAGCTTGTTATGAATATTAACAACCTCCAGCAAGGCTGCAGAACAGTAAAATGGATGTAATTCCATCACCAGGCTACCTGCTTTTATAGCGGGATCGGTTTCGGTTAGTTTTTTGGCTTCCTCAAGCGTTTCTACATTGAAAATAAATATCCCCCGGATAGGCTGATTATCCAGAAATGGGCCTGCCACTACCAGTTTTCCCTCTGCTGCCAAACGACCAATGTTTTTTAAATGTGCCATTTGCAATTGCACGCGTGCCGCTGAATCTTTGAGCTGGGTTGGACCTTCCTTTAAAAAGGCAAGTACATATTTTTTCATTCCGTACTGATCGGCACCCAGTTTTTTGGCAAGCGCGGCGTCATAAACAGGTTTAGCGGTATCTTGTGCAAAGCAGTTGATGCTGAAAGCAATAATAGCCAAGAAGAGAATAAGATTTTTCATCTTAATATACATTTAGGTTCTATCAAATATAAAAAACAGGCAGCTTTACCCGGTAAATTATTGATACTATTAATTTACCAGGTAAAGCTGTCTTTATCATGACTAACGGCCATTCTTAAAATATGGCCAGGAATGTATCATTGAATATTATATAACCACCATACGAAGTCAGGATAATCCCGTGCTGATTTATAATATTCATAATCAGGATCGATGGTTTACAACTATAAAGGAGTTATGAAGGGCAAACGTATTTAAGATCGTCTGCACTTATTTATTACATAATTCACTATTGATCTGACGAATAAGCGACACTTTAACTATAAATCACAAAAAAAATTAATCTTTTTCACTTTATAATCAATTTAAAGGAAGCGTTTCTACAGGGACATCCCAATGGGCGACGACCAGTTCAAAACGTCGCTGTTCAGCTTTTATATAACTATCCTGATCAGGGAAAAGTTGTTTTTTGTAGGGATCGACAATACTGTAGTCTAATGCCAGATGCTCCGTTTTAAAAGTAAGTATCACTTTAAAATCCCAGCGGGTGTCCTCTCCGCTATGTATGATCGGCACTTCGGCTTTAATACTCAATATATCTCCTTTTTCCTGTAGCTTTTTAAGTAGCGGATAATGATTCTTTTGCCAAAGCGTGATAAACTCATCAGCATGTCCCCACTTCAGTTTGTAATAGTTCTCTATGGTTAGCGGCTTTTCCTGGGCAAAGGCCATATTGCCACATATTAACAGCAGCAACAGTAATAGATTTTTTTTCATTGTTTCATTGTTTTTGAGGCGTGGGGACGGATTCGAACCGTCGTAAAAGGTTTTGCAGACCTCCGCCTAAACCACTCGGCCACCCCGCCTTAAAGCTATCTGTAAATAGCACAGGCATGCAGTATTTAAATCCTTACATCAGTAAACCGATTAAAGAAAATAAAAGCAGGAGTTACAACAAGCACCAAGAATTTTAATAGGGGCTGATTGTACATGGGGTGATTGATATGGCAGCAAAGCAGGCAATTGTAGTAACATGATATATTATTAATTATGCTAGCAAATATAATTATTAATTTAATAATATACTATATCTATAGAATTTATAGATTATTAATTATATACCTTTTTTTGACCACTCGTGTATAAAACTTTGTACTGCCGGCTGGGTTAACTACGACTCTTGTTGTATAGCATCACTGCGGAGCAAGTTGTACCAACCGGTTTAAGCAGGTCGGGCATCACTTCATTGGTCGGAATCTTGCTCTGATTATTCTTGATTGATAGCATAACCAACACATAAGGCCTGCCCGAGGCAACGAGCCATTTAAGGTAAAACTTAAAAGAAGCACCATTTGCTCAATACCCACAACTCCAGATTTTACGGCATTGGTATATGTGTGGGATTAAACTGGATCAGATCGACTGATTCAAAGTCCATTAACTTTTCCCGACTCACACAGTCCCCTACAATATCCAAAAATCCTAGAGAGTGGATCTTTAAAGATCTATAAAAGGATAGATTATTCGCTAACTTTCCCTCCCGGATAACAACTATCGGCAAACCTTTATTTATCCCTGCGGAACAGCTTTAGCCTTAAGCCAAGTTCAAGGGCACCGGTGGTATACCCAGCAAGCTTTCCGGTTTCCAGATTATAAGTAAAGTTAAAAGCAAAGGCCTTTTGGTCAAACACCAAACCAAGCCCAGTGCTTTGATTGCTATGATATATGGCCTGCAACGATACAAAGTAGTTGCTCATGGTAAAATTAAAACCGGCATCAACAATATCCTTTGCACCTTTAATTTTCCGATATGCGGTAAGTGGTTCAATCAACAAATCGGTGTAACCGCTGCTTACGTATATTTTATAACTGGCGGCGGCAAAAAATTCCACACGGTCCACATCGATACGTTCGATAGAGTTTTTGAAAAAGGCAGCTTTTAAATTGGGGATAGCCCCTTCTAAAAATAAATTATCGCTGGTGTATGCTATACCAAAATCTCCATCTACGTAAGGTTTAGCCTGGTTGTACCGGGCTATCTGTTCATCTGTTTCATCGCCTACAATCTTGTTCATGTCAATACGGCCATCGTTAACGCCCAATGAAAGACCAAAATTCAATTTCTGATTCCTGTCGCTAAGCGGCAGGTGATAGGCGTAGGTGCCCATGGCGCGGGTTTGCCTAAGCAAACCCGACTGATCGTCTGTAATATTCAACCCCAATCCAACCCTATCTGTAGCCTGGTAATCGGCGGTAAGTGTTTGTGATTTTGGTGAACCCGGAAATGTGTTCCATTGCTGGCGATAGCCTAAATTAATATTCAACCCCTGATCCAGACCGGCCATAGCAGGATTGATCAAATACCTGTTCTGGAAATACATGGATTGAAAAGGATTTAACTGTGCCCTGCTGTACATAGAGAAGCATGTAAGCAGCGCCATTAACAGCAAAGCCTTTTTGAATTTTATATTATGATGTTGTTGAAGGTTTTTCATTTTATTTATAATTTCTTTTGATCTGCGGTTTTTCCTGTTTATCTGATTCTGGTTATTTTACCTGTCGTGGATAATGGTGATAAATCCTTTAAACTGACGTTTTTGCGGCCCCAGGTCAACAATGTAATAGTACGTTCCCTCTGTAAGCGGAGCGCCGCCATAAGTGCCGTTCCAATCATTAGTGTAACCATGCTTGGTGTAAACTGTACGTCCCGCCTTATCAAAAACAGTAACCGTGTTATTAGGGAAAAGCTGGATATCAGCTATCACCCAGGTATCATTCTTACCATCGCCATTAGGGGTAAGTATATTACTGGCAACAATATTCCTTTGATCTTCACCCCTGTAAATAACCAGTGTGTAGGTATTTTTAGTGATATGATCCTGAGCGGTTACCAGGATACTAATGGTATTATTACCTACATTAAGCGGAATGAAGAATGACTGCCTGTCATTTGGTGCCGATGATCCGTTAATGGTCGCCGTAGCCGTTGGGTCAAAAGTGAGTGTGAGACGTACTCCCTGTATCTCATTATCGACCTGAGCGTTATAGCTAAAATTGTCCGAATTAAATGAAGGTGTTAAGGTACCGGATGTTGGAACCAGGTTAATCAGCTTAGCATTGCTAAGTGGTATAACCGTTAATTTGCCCGGTACATAATTAAATGAATAATTAGCTGATATCGCACCGCTTGCCGTAATAGGATATGAACCTGGCAATGAATTAGAATTAGCCACTGTAGCCAACACTGGTAACTTGGTCAATGCCGTCTGATCATCACCATTTACAAAACCGCTGTAAACCGCAGTGAACGCTGGATTGGCGACTCCATATAAACGGCTTTTATTTTCAACCGTAATCGTTAGCGTAGCTTTATTAACGGTTAATGTTCCGGATACGTAAACAATTTGATAATTGGTGCTGGCGGCCCCGCTTACCGATATAGGATAAGTTCCAGCTGCGGACAATGGTGTTGCGGTTGTGGTCACAATTGGCTGTGTAGTTAAGTTACTATTATTTTCACCATTCACAAATCCACTATAGCTGATGTTCAGTGCAGGGTTAGCCGAGCCGTAAATTTTGCTGGCATTATTAGCGGTAATAGTGAGCGTTCTTAGCGTAATATTGAGGTTAGCTCCAACATAAGTGAGTGTATAATTACCGTTGAGCGCCAGACTGCCTTGCTGAATAGCGTAAGTACCTACCTTTTCTCCGGCCACACGGGTAAGTGCACCAGTAAATTTATCGGTGCCTACTAATGCTCCATTAGTGATGGTATAAGTTAGTGCCGGATCAATAGCACCGTAAACCTTCGTTTGTGCATTGGCGGTAACTGTGATAGCCGCTTTGCCAATAGTCAGATTAGCACCAACGTACGTCAGCGTATAATTGGCATCGAGTGCCAGTGTACCTTGTTGGATAGCGTATATGCCCACCTTTTCACCGACTGCACGGGTAAGTGCACCGCTAAATTTATCTGTACCTACCAATGTACCATTAGTGACCTTGTAGGTAAGTGCCGGATCAGCTGCGCCATAAACTTTAGTTTGTGCGTCAGCAGTAACTGTAATAGCTGCTTTGCCGATACTAAGGTTAGCACCAATATAAGTGAGTGTGTAATTATTGCTAAGAGCCAGACTGCCTTGCTGAATAGCATAAACTCCCACGTTTTCACCGGCAGTACGGGTAAGCGCACCGGTAAATTTATCAGCCCCCACTAATCCACCGGTGGTGATCTTGTAAGTCAACACCGGATCGGCCGCACCATAAGTTTTGGTTTGGGCATCAGCAGTTACGGTGATCGCCTCTTTGCTAATGGTAAGGTTAGCGCCTACATAAGTAAGGGTATAATTGCTGCTGAGCGCCAGCGTACCTTGTTGAATAATATATATGCCTGCGTTTTCGCCTGCTGCGCGGGTTAATGTGCCTGTAAAGTTATCCTTGCCAACCAAAACACCGGTCGTGATCTTGTAGGTGAGCAGAGGATCAGCTGTACCATAAATTTTGTTTTGGGCATCAGCAGTTACTGTAATAGCTGCTTTACCGATGGTTAGGTTAGCACTAACATATGTCAACGTATAGTTGCCGCTAAGTGCCAGGGTTCCCTGCTGAATAGCGTAAGTACCCACATTTTCGCCGACTGCACGCGTTAAAGCTCCGGTAAATTTATCCGTACCTATTAACCCTCCGGTCGTGATCTTATACGTCAGCACCGGATCTGCCGCACCATAAACTTTGGTTTGCGCATCCGCAGTTACAGAGATCGATGCTTTGCCGATAGTAAGGTTTGCACCAACATAGGTTAGTGAATAATTGCTACTGAGTGCCAAAGTTCCTTGCTGAATAGCATAAGCGCCAACATTTTCACCAGGAACACGAGTCAGCCCACCAGTAAATTTATCTGTACCTACTAATGCACCGGTTGTGATATTATAAGTCAGTGCCGGATCAGCCGTACCATAAGTTTTGGTTTGCGCATTGGCCGTTACGGTGATGGCGGCTTTACCAATGGTTAAATTAGCGCCTACATAAGTGAGCGTATAGTTATTGTTAAGCGTTAAAGTGCCTTGTTTAATAGCATAGACACCTGCGTTTTCACCCGCATCACGGGTAAGCGTACCGGTAAATTTATCTGTACCTACCAGGGCTCCTGTCGTCACTGCATAAGTCAAGTTCGGATCGGCCGCACCATAAACCTTATTTTGCGCATTGGCTGTTACGGTGATGGCTGCTTTGCCAATAGTAAGATTGGCACTTACATAAGTAAGCGTATAATTATTGTTAAGCGCCAAAGTACCTTGCTGAATGGCATAAGTACCTACATTTTCTCCCGCCACACGAGTGAGCGCACCAGTAAATTTGTCCGTACCTACCAGGGCTCCCGTGGTCACTGCATAAGTCAGGGCCGGATCAGCTGCACCATAAACTTTGTTTTGTGCATTGGCCGTTACGGTGATAGCAGCCTTACCTATGGTGAGGTTAGCACCCGCATAGGTCAGCGTATAGTTGCTGCTAAGTGCCAGCGTTCCTTGTTGAATGGCGTAAGAGCCTACATTTTCGCCTGTGGCACGGGTCAATGAGCCGGTAAAGGTATCCGCAAATTTTAACGCTCCGCTGGTGATCTTGTAGGTCAGTGCCGGATCGATAGCTCCATAAACCTTGTTTTGCGCATCAGCAGTAACGGTAATAGCAGCTTTGCTTATGGTTAAATCAGCGCCCACGTAGCTGAGCGTGTAGTTGCTGCCAAGCGCTAATGTACCTTGTTGAATAGCGTAAGCGCCCACGTTTTCACCGGCGGCACGGGTTAACGTACCTGTAAAATTATCTGTTCCGACCAATGCCCCGCTGGTAATTTTATAAGTCAGTGCAGGGTCAGTTTCACCGTAAATTTTATTTTGTGCATCGGCGGTGACGGTGATAGCCGCTTTGCCCACAGTTAGGTTTGCCCCCACATAGGTCAATATATAATTGCTGCTAAGTGCCAGGGTACCTTGCTGAATAGCGTAGGCTCCAGCATTTTCACCGGGTGCACGTGTCAACACACCGGTAAATTTATCAGTACCTGCCAATGTACCGCTCGTGATCTTATAGGTCAGTACGGGATCAACTGTCCCGTAAACTTTTGTTTGTGCATCAGCCGTTACGGTGATTGCCACTTTACCAATGGTTAGATTAGCGCCAACGTAAGTCAGCGTATAATTACTGTTGAGCGCCAGGGTACCTTGTTGAATAGCATAAGTACCTGCGTTTTCACCTGCCAAACGGGTCAGCGCACCGGTAAAGGTATCCGCAAATTTTAGTGCTCCGCTGGTAACTTTGTAAGTCAACGCCGGATCGGCTGCACCAAAAGCTTTATTTTGTGCATCAGCGGTTACGGTGATAGCCTGTTTACCTATGGTTAGGTTAGCGCCTGCATAAGTGAGGTTATAATTGCTGCTAAGCGCAAGGGTACCCTGCTGGATAGCATAGGTTCCTGCATTTTCGCCCGCAGCGCGGGTAGGTCTTCCGGTAAAGGTATCCGCAAATTTTAACGTTCCGGCCGTGATCTTGAAGGTTAATGCCGGATCGGCTGCGCCATAAGTTTTATTTTGTGCATCGGCGGTTACTGTGATGGCTGCTTTGTTTACCGTGAGGTTGGCACCTGCATAAGTCAGCGTATAATTGCTGCCGAGCGCCAAAGTACCCTGCTGAATAGCATAAGTACCAGCGTTTTCACCGGGTGCCCGGGTAAGTGTGCCGATAAATGTATCCCCAGGTGCCAATGCGCCACTGGTGATCTTATAGGTTAATACCGGATCAACATCGCCATAAGTTTTGGTTTGCACATCAGCGGTTACGGTAATGGCCGTTTTGCCAATGGTGAGGTTAGCGCCTACGTAAGTAAGGCTATAATTACTGCTGAGTGCCAGGCTACCTTGCAGAATAGCGTAAGTTCCTGCACTTTCACCCGGGGCACGGGTAAGCGAGCCGGTAAATGTATCGGCAAATGCCAGCCTTCCGCTGGTAATACTGTAGCTCAGGAACGGATCTGCAGCGCCGAAAGCTTTGGTTTGCGGATTGGCGGTAACGGTTACATCGGCCTTATTAATGATAAAGTTAGCGGTAACAAAAGTGAGCGTATAGTTATTATTGAGCGCCAGGCTTCCCTGCCTGATGGCATAAGTACCCGCATTTTCGCCCGGTGCACGGGTAAGGGAACCGGTAAATCCATCCGTACCTACCAATGCGCCTGTGGTAATGGCATAGGTTAAAGTAGGGTCAACGTTGCCATAAATTTTATTCCCCGTATTGGCAGTAACCGTAATAGCCGCTTTGCCTATGGTAATATCCCCGGCAACATAGGTGATGGTATAATTCGCCGGATTAAACGTACCACCTGTAGCAGCACCTGGCACTATGGCACCGGTATAGGTATTTACCGCGGCCCCTGCTGCAGCACCAGTTCCGTAAGTGAGTGTTACACTGCCAATGGTTTCGGTACCTGCCAGTCCGGTTGACGTGAAAGCTGTAGAACCTGCGCCGCCGGTAAGGGTTTGTCCGTATGTTTTTGTCTGGTTGGTTGCCGTAACGGTTAAGGCAGCTTTGGTTACCGTTAAAGTGCCTGGCTTATATGTAAAAGTATAGTCATGTGCTGCCGCGCCGCTCGGTGTTATTGGATAAGTACCTACCGGCGAATTGGTCACTGCCGGCGTTGTTAAGGTAGGAGCCGTAGTTAAACTTGCGGCATTATCTGTGCCTACAAAGCCGCTATAGCTTACGCTCAGGAGCGGAATACCAGCGCCGTAAATTTTATTGGCATCATTGGCGGTTACGGTTAGCGTTGCCGGATTTACCGTTAGTGTGCCTGGCTGATAAACAATGGTATAGTTTGATGATACCGCGCCACTTGCTGTTATGGCATAAGTACCTACAGGCGAGTTTGGTGTTGCTGCAACGCTGATAACGGGCAGTGTGGTTAAGCTGGATGGATCATCAGTACCTACAAAACCGCTGTAGCTTACCGTAAGTGTGGGAATAGCTGCACCGTATATCTTGGTTTTGTTGACTGCTGTTATAGTTAAAATTGCCTGCCCTACGGTGAGTGTACCGGTTGTATAGGTGATATTATAGTTAGCTGCGTTAAAAGTACCACCCGTTGCCGCACTTGGCACGATGGAACCCGGGTAAGGACCTACTGGCGCCCCTGCTGCAGATCCTGCGCCATAAGTAATGGTTACACTGCCTATGGTTTCTGCATTAGCCAACCCGGTTGAGGTAAAATCAACAGAGCCCGGTCCACCGGTAAGGGCAGTTCCAAATGCTTTGCCTTTATTATTGGCAGTAATGGTTAATGCGGCTTTGTTCACCACAATATTGCCAGCTATATAGTTAATAGCATAGTTGGCCGGATTAAATGTACCGCCGTTGGCGGCGCTGGCTGTTATCGACCCGGTATAGGTGTTAACCGCGGCATTGGCGGCAGCACCTGTTCCGTAAGCAAGGGTAACATTGCCAACAGTTTCTGTGCCTACCAAACCGGATGTGGTAAATTCTGTAGCGGTGGCACCGCCGGTAAGGGCCTGGCCGTAAGTTTTGGTTATATTTTTAGCGGTAATGGTCAGTTTTTTAGCATTAACCGTGCTGGCCACCGTAGCTACATTTACACTGGATACACCAGCGCTGCTCAATATTACATTACCCGAGTAAGTGCCCACATTGGTGTTGGCCGCTAACCTGATGTAAACCGGTGTTGAAGGAATATTTCCAGCTGCACCAATGGTAACCGTCGGTGTAAATGTGGTGTTATCACTACTCACCTCAAAACCGGTTGGTGCGGTAACCAGTATACCGGCGCTAAGATTTACACCCGATACATTGAACGAACCCGAAGCTGAAGCTGTGCCGTAAGTGGTGGTGAAAGCTGATAATGTACCGGTTGTATTGATGGCGGCTGGGGCTATACTTACAGTTTTACTGACTGGATTGCTGCTCAAAGTACCATCATTTACTGAAAAGGTGATGGTCCTGATGTTTGCTGTAGGGGATGCCTGCGTGTTCCTGTAAACTATTGAACGCAACGCGGCCTGCCACTGTGCAGTAGTAGCCGTACCGCTTGCTGATTGCATGGAAAGTATACCGACGAGATTGTTATATGAGCCGGTAATATCACCCGTGGCCCCACTGGCTGTAAACACCAACCTGTCTTCTGTCGAGTGCAAGCCACCGGTAATGGATACTATACCAGAAGCTAAAGTACCACCGTCATCACTCACTGTAATTCCCGGATCAACAGCAACATCCGTACCTGAAAATACAGTTGTGCCTGCTGATGCAACTAATACCGGGGCCTGGTTAACCGCGCTGATAGTAAAGTTTGCGGTGGCCGTAGCACAAAGCGACGGGGTTCCGTTATCGCACACCTGGTATTTAAAACTGTCGGTACCAACATATCCCCCATTTGGCGTATAGGTAAAGCTGCCGTCGGCATTCAACACCACGGTACCATTTATAGGTGCGGTTACCAGCGATGCTGTTAGCTGATTGCCATCTGGATCTGTATCATTACTGAGTACATTATTACTGGAACTGGCATTTTGATTAAGTACATAATTATCATTCGCGGCCACAGGAGCAGAATTGGCATGTGTAAGCGTTACGGTAACCGTGTTGCCACTCACCTTACCGTCATTAGCCTTATAGGTAAACTGATCATCAGCCGTACCGGTTGAATTGTAGGTAAAACCGCCGTTTGCCCTTAAGATTAGCGAACCATGTGCCGGGCCGGATACCAATACAGCCGACAGGGCATCGCCGTCGGCATCGGTATCGTTGCCTAAAATGCCGGGAGCAGAAATAGTCAAGGCCACGCCGGTACTAAAGCTATAATTATCAGCCACCGCTACCGGGGCGGCGTTAACATGCGTCAGTGTTACCGTAACCGTGTTGCCATCAACCTTACCGTCATTAACTTTGTAGGTAAACTGATCATTAGCCGTACTGGCTGTGTTGTAGGTAAAACCACCGTTAGCATTTAATACCAGTGAACCATTGGCCGGGCCGGTTACCAATATAGCTGACAGGGCATCGCCGTCGGCATCCGTATCGTTCCCTAAAATGCCAGGAGTAGGAATAGTCAAGGCCACACCGGTACTAAAGCTATAATTATCAGCCACCGCTACCGGGGCTGTATTAACAGCAAGCGTAATAAAAGTTTTATCAGCGCCATAAGCAGTACCAATACTATTGGTAGCATAAGCCCTCACATGGTATGTAGTACTACCAGCCAGACCAGGCGCGTTTACAGAAATAGCACCGGTACCTGTGCCATTGGTTATTTTAGTATTAGCAATAGTGGGGTTGGCCGTGGTAGCATAAACTACCCCTTTTTCGTTCACTGTAGCGCCGCCATCGGCAGTTACATTGCCTGATAATGTAGCCGAATTGGAAGTAACCGCAGCCGGGTCGCCCGTGGTTACTGTTGGTAGTACTGCGCCAGTAGAGATAACCACATCATCAATACCAACACCAAAGGCTGCAGGTTTATCAGAGGTAAACCTTATTTCATCGATATTAACAAAGGCTCCTAATTGCGATTCCGGTATATTCACCAGCGCCACTGCGCCGAGGGCTGCTGTTGATGTTGATCCCAATTCGCGCCCACCTTTGTAGGCGTGAAGGGTAATTACCTGATTACCACCGGCTGCGGCACCTACAGATGTTGGCGTAACCGATATACTCCGCAAGGTAAATAAGGAGCCGGAAGCCGTTAGTATCCGCGCAAAGTTAAATGTTGCGTCCGTGCCTACCTTTTGCATGCGGATGAAGGGGTTACCGCCCAGGGCCGAGGTCAATATGCGCTGTTCGCCGGTTCCCTGGCACTGTAATACCCAGCCGTTGGCCACACTGCAATTGGCATTGGTGAGGTTAAGATTGGCGATGACATTGTTATCGGCCAGTATAACACCTGAGGTAGGGAAACATGACCAGTCGAATGTTTGAGCCGAAACCCGGAAGCCGGTTATGATACTTAAAAGGGCAATACAAAAAACGAGTAGATGTTTTTTCATTTGAATAAGGTTGGTAATGATAGGCCGGTATTTATTGTTACCTGCCTTTAATAATTTTATTGTAGCTATTAGTTTGTTTCTGCTGCTGTTGGGGCTAAATTCGGTATGTTGTTTACGAAGCTTTGTCCGCTTTTTAAACCGTAAGCACCGGCAAACCTGGCCGGCACATAATTATTGCCCATTTTAAAAAAGTTAATATTCAATAACCGCTCGCCTTTGCACATCACCGCGAACGTGCGTTTATTAACTATGATAGTACCCGATGGATTAGAATAGTGATTGGCTAAGCCAACGGACGCGTCCAGTATTTTCAGCTCCTGCCCGTTAATAAGTGAAATAGCACCTATATTCCAGGGGGTACAGGCTTTTATGATATCCATAACCTCTGCTGCATCCATCTCTTGCCAGTTAATAAAAACATCTTTCAGCTCAGGTCGCGGGTAATATGCCGCAAGGTTCTCATCCTGTTCAATAAGCGGTAATTTGTTGCCGCTGTTAATTCCATTCAGTACGGCCAGTACGCCTTGTATCTGTAACTGGCCAAACAATTGGTGAATGTTGTCGTAGTTATAATGTGGTTGATTGGGTATATTTTGTCGCCAAATAACAGGGCCGCTATCTAACTGATCTGCAAGCACATGAATGGCCAGTCCAATTTCCTGACCACCATTCCGCAACTGCCAGAAAACCGGCGATGGCCCACGAAATTGTGGTAATGCGCCAAAATGAATGTTATAAGCCCCATAGGGTACTTGTTCCAGGTATTGTGTTTTAACAATATTGCTATAGCCCGAAAAAAAAACAATATCCTGTTGTTGCAACCAGGCATAAAGGTTGGTCTTATCGTGCTCAAAAGTAAGCTCAATGCCAACAGCATTGCAATACCTGATAGTTTCGGGCGCGTTGTTCTCAGGCGCTGTGGAACTACCTACGTAAAGCATAAGCCCTGCTTTCGCCTTATAAGTGGATAAGGCCGAAAGCAGGGGCATATACAGTGTTGCTGAATTGGATACAATACCTATTTTCATCAGTTTACTGAACTGTATATTTTTTAGTTGTTAGTTGCGCGACGGAAATATCCCCTCCAGCGCGATAATAAAAGTTACTGCCAGGTATGGTTCCATATTATCATGTGGCTGGCTTCCGCCGGTTGGGCCGATAGCATTAGGAGCCATAATTGTATTGATACCCGATGCTGCCGTGAAATTTAATGGCGCACCACCAACGTCGGGGTCTGATGATACAGCCAGCACCCCGCTTGTTGGCGAAGGCTGATTACCAGTGTTGGTGCTTGCATTAAGTGAATGAGTGTGTATCGGTATTTGCGTATTTATTAATGTAACGCTTTCTTCGCCACCCAGTTCACCCAGATTTCTGGGGGTTAAACCAGGACCGTTTCCCCAATGCATAGGCGAACGCCCGCGCAGATCGGGTAAGGCAAAAGTGTTTATGCCATCGCCACCATAAGTGGTGCCCAGAATAGCGAAAAGCGCGCTGTACCTTGCAATAGGTAAAAGCTGGCCGTTACAAAGCGCCCAGCCGCGTGGTGCAAAATTGCCGGCAAATAATGAAATGGTACCAAGAAATGGATTGTCCATAATTTTAAGTGATTAGTGATTGGTTGGTTTTGGTTTATTTATTGTAAAAGGTTTTACATTCTTTAAAAAAAGAACATACTACACCAATGCCATACTTAACAAAGCATGACGCTGGTACATAAATGGACTTATCTTAAATTGTAGGGGGGATGCTTTGAGTAATCTTCATAATTTAAAAAGGTTAGGGTTTAATACTAAAGTAAATATAAATACATTTAATATTATTATTCCCAGTTCTTTTTATTCACTTTTTTCATTTTTAATGAAATTCCCTTAAAAAACCAGCCTTAAAATCAATATTTAGTGAACAAAAAAATTAAAATGGCAATAATTCACTATTGTAAGTTATGATAGAAGATATGCTTTCATATTTTAAAGCATTATACTACCTCAGAAATAAGCAGAAATAATATTTCTGTTACAATGCTATATAAGAAAAGCGAAATGTGTTCAAAGATTAACACTTTTCGCTTTTTACAGGCAGAGATGCGTCAACTGGGTTTACTTGCTTACCGGTATTGATGTTCAATTCAAATGTCGGTAATCACTTGGAGCGTAACCTGTTTTGCTTTTGAATAACCTGGTGAAGTGTGAGGGATGTTCAAACCCCAATGTATAAGCAATTTCACTGACTGATTTTTGCGTGCTCCACAATAGCGACTTGGCTTTTTCCACCATTTCCAGATGGATATGTTCCTGTGTGGTTTTACCGGTAAAGCGGTGCAGCAGATCGGATAGGTAATTGGGCGATAAATTCATTCGCGAAGCAAAATAACCTACATTGGGTAAACCAGAATTCATTGGCGTTTCCCCTGCAAAATAATCTTTAATCAGTTTTTCAAACTGCTGCACTACATCGGTATTCACTTTTTCGCGGGTATAAAACTGGCGGTCATAAAAACGGCTGCAATAGTTGAGCAGCAGTTCTATATTAGCCTGGATCAAACCAGTAGTATGCTTATCAATATTCTGTAGGTACTCTTTACGGATATTTTGGATACAGGTGGTCAGGATATCCTTTTCATCCTCAGACACATGTAACGCTTCGTTGGCCTCATATTGAAAAAAGGTATAATCGATCATCTTGCGGCCCAATACACCTGTATTAACCAGGTCCGGATGAAAAAAAAGTCCCCAGCCTTCCTCTATGTTCATATCAGGACTTGCAGTTACAACTTGCCCCGGTGCTGTGAACATTAAAGATCCTTCCCTGAAATCGTAATAAGAACGGCCATACTTCAATGTACCGGTGAACTTCTTACAAAAAATGGTGTAAAAACTTAACCGATAAGTAAGCAGTTCCTTTGGGCGATTTACCTGGTTGCTGCCTACATCAATCACCGTAATTAAAGGGTGTTTTGGTTTGCCTACACCATAAAACTCGTGCAATTCACTGATGGATTCAATATCGACATAGGGTGGCATATGATAAATTTAGTTATTAAGTTACGAATTGACCGTTTAACACATCATTTAATGAAATATCTGCGCATCTGTCGCATATAGTCGGGGTCGCTATTTTGATACTTGGTATCGATAAAGAAGTGAGCATCCGCACCAACTACATAACGCAAGCAACCGGTATCATCGGTGGCTGCTTCATAAATGGTTTGAGCAACTTCTTCGGATGTGGCTTTGCGCAAATGAGCGGCAGCTTCTGCATAATGATTAAAGAATCCGGCAAATATGGGATCATAAGCTGCAATATCATTTTTGATCATATCAACCGCACCACGAAAATTGGTGGCAATACTGCCCGGTTCAACAAGCTTAACAGTGATGCCTAAAGAATGCAGCTCATGCGCAAGTGATTCGGAAAGCCCTTCCACAGCGAATTTAGTGCTATGATATAGGCCCCCAAAAGGAAATGTTATCAGCCCACCCATCGACGAGATATTAATAATGGTGCCGCTGCCCTGCGAACGCATGTGCGGTAATATAGCCCGGGTAACGTCTATCAGTCCAAAAAAATTCACATCAAATTGCTTGCGAATCTGGTCGTCAGTAGCTGATTCGAAAACACCAATCAACGCGTAACCTGCATTATTGAGAAGGGTATCTATGCGGCCGAAACGGGCGATACCTTCTGCAATAGTATTATTAATAGATGTCTTGTCCTGTACGTCGAGGCGTGTAACCAACATGTTGTTTAGTCTGTTAAGTTCCTGCTCTTTTTCGGGCGAACGCATGGTGGCAATAACGTTCCAGCCTTTTTGTTGAAATAGTTTGGCGGCATCGCGGCCAATGCCAGAGGATACGCCGGTAATCAATATGGTCTTTTTCATGATCTGTGTCTTTTGTTTAAACAAAGTTCCGGATCACTCGCCTATCTGGCTTGACAATATCTACGCAATGCTTAACAATTTTACGGTAAAGTAAAGAAACACTCCTATCCATTCAAACAAGGATAGATAGTAAAGACAATATATATTATCGAAAAACTTAACAAATTATCATACTATGAAATTCATACACAAACGTTTGTGTGATGATTTCAAGCTCAATTTATAAGTCTAATTAAAAATGCGGCCGTAGGTAATTTTATTTAACTCAATTTACCGGTGGTAAAACTATTTATCTACCACAAAAATTCCACATTGTTTAGAGCTTTTAGGAATGTTACATTAAACATCTCTCGTTTACGCAAACGTTTGTGTAACAATAAAAATACAAGATCACATGTTTTTGATTTACATTCACTTAAGTGTTAGTTAGGTTATAACACTGGGTTATTACGCAAAAATACCGGCGCCCCTAAAAGCCGGTAATTAAAAAATTAGCTTCTACCTGGAGTGAGACCTGGGTATGGTTGATTAAGTGGTTAGTATAAGGGCCCTTTTCAGGAAGGGTCCTTTTTTAATCTTTTAAACTATCCGTTACTCCCCTTCCGAAAGTACTGCCGGGCGATACCATGTGCTTTTAAAAGCGAATATATCAAGGACACTGAGACAACCAATTTTACCCATATCCCCCTTTAAAAATCAATTATGAAAAAAAACATTATTTCCTTAACCGGGCTTTTGATGCTTTGCCTGTTAGTGCTCGCATTCGCTCCATCTTGTAAAAAAGACAGCCAGGCACAGGCTCCGGTAAACAACACCGTTAAAAGAGCAGTAACCACCAGCGCCACCACACAAAAATTTATTGCCTATTTTGTAACCGACGGCCGAAATCCTACTTATAAGCTAACCGATATTCCTGACGGCGTAGACATTGTGGTGTTGTTTGTAGTTAAACTTCCCAATTATATTGATACCATAAAATATCCGGCCAGCGGCGGCTACATCGGTGCTTATAAATCCTATGGCTCTTTTTACAGTGATATTAAAAAACTCCAGGCAAGAGGCATTAAAGTAATACAAAATATTGATGATGAATCAAGCTGGCAAACCACCAAGCCCGCCGGGTACGCCAGTGCATCGGCCTACGCTTTAAAAATGAAACAGGTATTGCTTGATCAGCTGCATTTAGATGGCATAACTTTAGATGTGGAACACAGCGGTATAAAACCTTCTCCAATTCCTCCTTTCCCAAAATATTCTGAGATTGGCTATTATGGCTGGTACAGCGCCAGCATGGCTGCCAATGCAAACTATATCAATTGCATTAAAGAAATGACCAAATACTTTGGTACTACAGCCGGTAATGAACTGGAAATAGCATCGGGATTGGATTGCTATGCCTGGAATAATATTGCCAGCAACTTTGTAAACAACTTTACTTATTTCGGCGTACAATCTTACGACGGTGATTCAACCCGCACCCAGTTAATGAATAATTATGCTACGGGAACCAATAAAATACCATCGGGCAAAATGGTTTACGGACATAATGCCGAAACTCCAAGCTCGCAAAGCGATGCTATTAGCATTGCCAAATGGACTCCAACCCAGGGGCAAAAAGGAGGCGTATTCGTTTATGCTTTCAATAGTGACCCAAATGGTTACGGCGCCGCAGTATTGGCCGCGGTGAAAGGTCAACAATATTAAAGTCGGTCGAATAGGAACGATTTGCCTGAGCTCAAATGAAACAAGCCTGGAGCAATCTCCGGGCTTGTTTGTTGTATAAAGTTTAGGTTGTATTTATTTCTTATTGCAGATACGGTTTCAACCCATGATCAATGGGTGCAGCGATCTTTGTTTAAATCGTTCTGCGGCACCTTTATTATAAAATTGTTTAAAGTGAACCAGGTTTCCGATGTCATTTAATCGCTGGTTCATGGTTACATGGTTATTTAGTTTACGCAATACCTGGAAATCATCCCGTAAAAGATCATTTTTTTGAAGTATCCCCTCATCTAAAGCATCCTTTATAAGTTCGGCCAGCTTCAGGTTAGCGAATACGTGTTCCGGCTTTTTAAAATAAGTCTCGTTTAAACGGCGAAACTGATTTTTGATCCATTCACCCGCCGTTTCAGACTTCACCGCCATACAACCATCCTGAATGGTAAGCTCCTTGATAAAATTCCGGATCTCGGTTAACCCGATAAAATCAGCCTGATACAGATCCCTCAGGGTGTAGTCAACTCTATCAGCACAAAGCGCTGGGAGTGGCTGCTCCAATATGGTATAGGCTTGTTTAAATAAGGTAGTGCTGTTAAACCCGTATTTTTTGAGGATGACGGGAATTTCTGAGCGGTTGATCACCTCGTCGATATGGTTTCATGATAATCTTCATTGATGTTGTCAAACACATAATCAGCCACATGCGAAAAAGCGGTATGTGAAACATCGTGCAGTAAAGCTGCTATTTGTTCTTCAATATCCCCGCCAAAATGTTTTACCAGGTAAAGCACACCAACAGAATGCGCATAGCGTGTTTGGTTTAAAGCCGGATTCACCATGAATATAGCCCCACCTTGATGAATGTTTTTTAACCGTTGCACAGGTGCCGACAAGATCAACTCTTCCAGCACTGGCCCAACTTCAAAACTACCGTAAATCTTATCCTCAATTTTCATATCACGTTTTTTATACCCCATTATCAAGTCTGATACCGACCTTATTTCATGATACAAACCTATATCAAATTTTGTTAAAATGCTAATATTATTAGTATTTTTATTGCAAGTTTAAACGGCTTTTATATTGCATTACTCTTATTTTAGAAGTACGGATAAAACAGAAAAGGTCGCCCTAAGGGCGACCTTTTCCTATGGATAATTATAACCTATTTTACCTTCAATTCTTTACCTGCAATATCTTCCCAACGATAGTAATGGAAAGTTTTATCGTTACTCATCACCACAAAAATACCATGTTTAAAGGTAGTATTAAGCGGTGTGGTCACTACATCAGATCCATCACTTTGCTGAGCAGCAACATTCACAATTTTCACCAGTTTGTGTTCAAATGGATTTGCTTTTGTTCCTTCACGACTAAAAATCTGGAAACGGTTGGCCCCCTGGTCAGATACCAGGATATAGCCTGTTTTATCTGTCAGTTTATAAATGGAGATACCTTCATGGTCAGCCTCAAAACCCGAAGTGCCAAATATAGCCAACTGTTTGTCGCCTTTATCCGGATCGGCATAGTATTGGCGCACACCAACCTGCTCATCGGAATAATAAATATAACCCAGCTCATTATCTACCGCTATCGATTCAATCTCTTTTTTACCGCTGTACTCGCCAAACTTGCGCACCAATGTCGCTTTAATATTTCCAGTTCCATCATCTTCCAATAAATACTGCCAAATATACCCGCCATCTTTCGGGCCGTTTTTGCGACCAACCACCGCGTACATTTTACCATTTTTTGCGGTGTAGATAGATATACCCATCAGGTCGCGGTACTCAAAACCAGTTTCGCCTACAAATGCGTCAATACCGCCATTATCCACAGGCTTCATATCCGGCAGGGAATATATCCGCAGCTTATGGGTCATACGTTCGGTAGTAATAGCAATATCTGTGAGTTTACCACCCAACATCAGGCCATAAGCCAGATCGACATTGTTTGGGCGCTTTAATCCACGCACCACTTTGTCTTTCACAATTTTTCCTTGCAAATCGAATACATAAAGCGCTCCTTCGCTGTTCTTATCGGTACCGATGATGAGGCTTTTAGCCGGATCCGCAGGATTTACCCAGATAGCGGGATCATCCGTATCAAACAATACGGTATCAGTAATAATAACAGGTTTAATAGCCTGCGATGAAACTGCTGGCATCATATTTCCTTTGTGATCACGTACCTGACTTTGGCCACAAGCTGTATTAAACAGCATTACCCCTGCTGCTATAATTATATAACTGCTTAATTTATTCATTAATTTATCTTAAAAAACAGCCCGGCCATATAGCCGGGCTGCATAGTATGCTACATTCAATTATTTTGTACCAAAAGCGCCGATGTAATTAGCCGGATCTGGCGATACATAGGTTACCCCATTTACCGTAATACCTACCGCATGGTGGCGCGTAAAGTTGGTAATACCATGATTTAAGGCCGGCGATCCACTTTGCAAATGAAAATCCCAGGCGGTATTAAATACGGCGTTGAGTACCGGGGTAGATTCAGGATAATTCACAAACTTAGGGTCGTTGTCGCCTGCTTTGGTACTAATGATATCATTAATACCGGCAACAATATCTTTCGAGGGCTGGAACTGATTTACCGTGATTTGATCATAACCATAATAAAGGTTATTGCTGATCACCGAACGTTTATCTTCCGGAGCCTTAGTATCTCTTTTTATACCGAAACGCGTATTGGCAAACAGGTTGTTATATAAATCGGCGTGTACTGTACTCTCTAACCAAATAGAACCGCCCTTGGCCGATGGCCTGCGCCAGCCTGTATTGATCATGGTATTGTTATAGGCAATGATATATGCCTGCGGGTTACGATCGCCCGCGTTTGACAATTTGAGGGCATTGGTATTGGCGCTGTAAACCAGGTTAAAGCCTACATCAGCCAAACAGCCCGATTTAAAGTTCATTGCCTCGCCACCTGTTACGCCCGTTGTATAGAAAGTATTGTTGGCAAAAATGATCTTGCCGCCTTCAATATAGGTACAGTCTTCCTGGAAATGACGAACAATGGAGTTAACCACAATCAGCTTACCGTTCACATTGGAAAACCATAAGGCGGGTACGTTTTCGCCGGCAACAGCTTTATACAAACCCTGTTTTACCGAAGTTGAGGCATCTGATGTGGTATTGCCGCCGTACTCCAATATGGTATGATCCAAAACCAGTTCCTGGCAGGTTTTAGCTGCCAATATTCCGCCCCACAATTTTCCGAATTTTTTGGCGTCGGTTTTATAGGCGTCGTTCACCGTAAATTTTATCGGATTATCTGCAGTACCCCTTGAGTACAGGTTGCCTTTTACTATAAATTCGGGTTTGGCTACCGTATCCATCAATACGGTTACCCCTTCTTCAATGATCAGTGATTTCCCTTCGGGAATGATCACATCCCCTTTAATAACCTGGGTACTGCCTTTTGCCCACACGCCGGATATCTCGCCCAGCGCCGAACCGTCGCCAGAGCTGGTATCCACATCCAGGTTGGCTTTTCTACAACCGCCAATGGCTATGGCCGATAATAGCAGTGCTGTAAATATTGGTTTTAAGTTCATCTTATTTTTGATTAAAATGATTAATGTTTTAAAGTTTATAGCGCACACCAATCAGGTATGTCTGTTTGTAGTAATCACTGCGAATTAAAGTATGACCATTTGATTCGTCTATCCCTTCTACATTCGCGTTGGCTGCATTGGTACCTTTTATAAATAATTTATTGGGGGTATTTAACAGGTTACCTGCTTTTACAAAAACGCTTATGCCACTTTTAAATCTCTTTTCGGCAGAGGCATCCATTTGTATAAAACCTTTTTGCCACAGGTCATTATCCAGAAATTGCGATACCGTGTTGATCCTCGGACCGGTATAACTTGTAGCCAGCTGTGCATCCCAGCCTTTTTTGGTATCCTTATATAAAAGGGAAACATTTGCAATATGCTCCGACTGTCCGTAAAGTGGCCTTGTTTGATTTACAGATTCCAGTTGTGGGTTGCCATTGGCATCAATGTACCTGGAGCTTTTTGGCGTGGTAATGCGCGAGTGTGTATAGGTATAATTGGCTTTTACACCGAATTTGTTAAAGAATTTTATAAAATCAAGTTCTAAACCATAGTTGTGTGCTGTACCAAAATTACCCGGAGTGTAATATATATCCTGTCCGCGTGTAGCATCCGGTTTAAAAATATATTCGATAGGATCTTTAATGGTTTTATAAAAACCACCAACCAGCAATTGTGTGGATGCACTTGGGAAGAGCTCATATCGTAAATCAAAATTATCGGCTATAGCGCGTTTCAGATCAGGGTTACCACGTTCCTCATACTCTTCATTTACTATTTTGCTGGGCACTATCTCATAAAAGCCAGGCCGGTTAACTGATCTGAAATAAGACGCGTGCAATTGCTCTTTATCAGTTAAAAAATATTTTAAAGTAAGGCTTGGCAATACATCGGTATAAACCTGACTACCCTGCGGCCGTGGCTCACCCTGCGGGAAAAGCATATTATACCCTTGATCGGTATGCTCAACCCGCGCGCCACCAACTACCTGAACTGTTTTGGTTGTAAATTTAAACATGCCATACCCTGCACTTATTTTTTCGGAAGCATCATAGGTTAAAGGATTGTTTACCGCGCCGGTAGGATTGGTTACGTTAAAAGATAAGTCGGTATAATTTTGAAAATCCTTACCGTATTGTAAATCGGGGTTAGCCGCAGTGAGTGCATAATTATTATAAAAGCTGCTGCGCTGCTTATCGCGGTATAAACCACCCGCAGAAAAATCAACATTTACACCCGCTACCGGCGCTGTGTAAATCAGGTCGAGATAACCGGCCTTGTCTTCATCGGTATTACGTTCCCAGCGATGGGTAAGCGAAGTACCATTGGTGAGGAAGGTAGGTCTGTTAATAAAGTTTTCACGGACACCGTTCAAACTGATCGTCGTGTTATCGGGCACTTCGTTTTCGGCTGATGAATACACCGCCGACCATTGTATTTTTAATTTATCATCAAACAATTTATGATCGCCCCGAAGCATACCATTATAAATTTGTTGCTCGGTTAAGCGGCTACGGGTTGAATAACTGAGTTGCGCGTTACCTTTCTCAGGTTCGTAATTAGTCGAAAAATTGGTTGAAATCTCATCGCGTACCTGTATATTGGTCAGGTTAACATAGGTATTGAATAAACTCAATTTATTCCGGCTGTCAATCACATAATCAACTTTGGAGAACAGGCCGTAACGCTTTTGTTGTTCCGAATACAGCCTGTCGCTTCTGCTGGTAATAGAGGCAAATTTATCTGTACTAACAACCTGCGAATTGTAAAACACGCTATTGCTGCCCCGGTAAGTATTTTGATAACTACCGGCCACAAGTACACCTAATTTATTATCAAAAAAACGTTGGCCCAGGGTTAAGCTGCCAACCACATTCGGAACAGGATGTTTTAAAGCATAGCTTAAAGTACCTTTTGAGAAATCATTTTGAGTGGCCTGGTAACTCTTGCCATGTATCTCCGAAGGTGATTTATAGTTGATACCGGAGTAATCATAGCTCATAAACTTCCGATCGATAAATAGCTGACTATACCCTGCGGCAATATTGGCATTCACGGTAAGACGGTCGGGAGCATCTTTCATCACCATATTAACGGCGCCACCAACCGCGTCGCCTTCCATATTAGGCGTAAGGCTTTTGTAAACCTCCAAACGATCCAACAGATCTGATGGAAAAATATCAAGCGGAACGTAGCGGTACTTATTATCCGGGCTCGGAATCTTTACGCCGTTAACCAGGGTGTAGTTATAGCGTTTGTCCATACCACGTAAAATGGCATACTGTCCATCGCCATTGCTGTTACGCTCAACAGACACGCCCGATACACGGGCAATAACATTGGCCACCGTTAAATCGGGCGATATTTCGATAGCCTTGCCTGATACTACGTTCAGTACCTGGGTTGATTGCTGCTCCAACCTCCTGGCTGTATTCTCAGAGGAGGCATTCTTTTTGGTAGATATGGTAACTTCCTGCAGCGATTTACCCGCTTCTTCCAGATAAATTTTCAGCTGTAAGTTATCCCCTTTTTCGATATCCACTTCCTGTATCACAGTTTTAAACATGATATAGGAAACCCGGAGATTAAATATACCCTTGGGCACATCTTTTAATTCAAATGAGCCATCCAACCCGGTAGTGGTAGCTTTATTGGTTTTGTCGAGACTAACGGTAGCGCCTACCATGGGTTCGCCGGTTTTACGGTCATACACATGCCCCTTAAGCTTGGTAGCGTTAGCAGCGGTAACGCATAGCAGCAGGAACAATAAGGTTTGTAAATATTTATTCATTTTTGTGAGCGATTGATACAATTGTGAATTGATTTTTTTTTGACGCTGCAAAAGTGTTTAAACCATACTGATGCCTGCGAATATTTGCCGTTACAAAAAGGAAACACCGTTACAAGCATCGTATACACGAGGGCAACAAAAAATCACAAATAACTCATTATCAATTATATAATAAATAACAAAACCTCCATTATCATTAGTTTACCGTTACATTAAGAGAATATTAAGCACTTATAGAGAGCGGTGAGTAGTTAGTAGAGAGTAGTTATCAAAACAGTTTGTCATTCTGTCTGAATCAGAATTAACTCTGTTGAGGACTACGCCGTTTTCAGAATTAAAGGATTTTCTGAATTTGATTAGATTACCTGCCATTTTTCTAAACCACTCACTACAAAGCTTGTATAAAAGTCGACAGATTATCACCCTGTTCCAGGTTGAGCTTTTTGCGCAGACGGTAGCGGGCAACACGCAAACTATCGTTAGAGATGCCTAATAGTCCGGCAATATCTTTGGAGTCCATATTTACTTTAAGCAGGGCTATCAATCGCATATCCGTTGAGGTGAGATCGTTGGTATGCTGTTTCAGTTTGTCGAAAAATCGCTGGTGCACCTGCTCAAAAGCCAGCGTAAACTCTTTCCATTGCTGCTCATGGTTAAAGCTTTGGTTTATTTGCTGGATAATCTGCTGCATTTGCTTTTTCTGATCGCGCTTGTCATCCTTAACCATAACCTGCAGCGTATTACGCATACTTTCCAGCAACTGGTTATTTTTGATAAGGTTTAAAGTATGGGCCGATAACTCCTGGCTTTTAAGCTCCAATTGCTGCTTCAGACTTTCTTCTTCCAACTGTTTGTTTTTCAGTTCAAGCTGCATCAACTCATGCTGGGCCTCAAATATCGATTTGTTTTGCTCGGCCAAAACACGCTGATCCCTGATCTTTAATCGCTGCCGGCTAAAGGTTACCAGCCCAAGTACAATCAGCAGTAGTACAATGGTAACTATGGCAATGGTAATTATCTGGTTTATCTTGCGGATATTGTTCAGACGTGTAATTTCATCGCTCTTCTTATCCATATCATACAACACCTGTAAAAAAGAGGTTTGTTTAAGGCTTTCCCCCGAATATACCTCAAGCGAATATTTACGACTTAACTCCAGGTAATGATAGGCACTATCCATCTGATGCAGCAACTGATATCCCTTACCCAGGTCGCGGCAGGCCGAGGCCAGCTGATACAGGTTATCATTTTTTACCGACAAAGCATAAGCCTTTCGCGATTGCTCAATCCCCTGCGCGTATTTACCCGTTTTACGTAAAATATCGCCAATGTTATTGATCACCTCAATACTGGCAACCTCATCATGGTGCTGCCGGTAAATCTCCAGCGATTTTTTAAAACAAGAGTAAGATGAATCATAATTGGCCAGATCCTCATGAATGCTGCCCAGATTTTCATATATTTTTGCCTGCCCGTAGTTATCCCCTATCTGGTTATAGGTACGCAGGGCCAAATGCTGGTAATAAAAAGAGCTGTCGTACTGATGATGTTTCTCGTACAGGTGACCTATCGCGCCAAATATTTCGGCTTGTCCTTTTTTATTATCCGTAGATCTGTAAAGAGCCAGGGCTTTATTATAAAGCTGAAATGATTTGTCAGAGCGTTTGTTATAATAATACAGGATGCCCATTTTGCCCATATTATCTGCCAGCAGGTTTTTATTATTTTCCTGGGCGAATATTTTATCGGCATGTAAATAAAAATCGAGTGCCTGCGCGTAATGCCCCTGGTTAAAACATATTTGCCCCATTTGCTGCAATATTTTGGCGGCTGCCAGGTTATCATTATCCTGAACCGCTTTGGCATGCGCTTTTTTAAGTACAATAAGCGCCGAATCGGGATGGGGCTGTCCTAATGATTGTAATTGCTGAAGTTGGGTATTTTTTTCGGTTTGGGCACGGGCGAGCATGCTTAAGCATACAAGAATTCCCAACAATACCGACATAAATTGCGAGGGCCGGGCATAAATGCTAACCATACATTAAAATTGAATGGGTGATCATAGTATTAAACAGGGCATTAACTCGCTATTAGGAATAGCAAACAAAGAAAACATTTTAATGTAACCTTAATGTTAACAAATAAGCAGATTACATTAACGAAACATTGAAATAACAATTAAATATCAATAAGGTAGCAGCGTTGGGGTTGGGGTGCTATTCAAGCGTTTGATTTATGCTCATCATGCTTTTCGGGCCTGATCTCGGAACGGTTCATTTCTTCCTCCATCTTTTTCCTGTCTTTTTGATTTTTCCAGGCCAATAAAACCACAAAAGCCAGCGCCAGTAAAATAATCAGAGCTATTATGGGGTAGTTCATTACCTGTAAATTGGTTTGGACGTAGAGGAAGGATTCGAACCTTCAGCGTGCTGCCATCCAGCGCTCTACTAATTACCACAAATAAATTATGGCCTTCTTTTAACTCAAGGGCAAAGCTAAACAGGTAATACTACCCCTCGGTTAAACCTATATTAATTAATTGTTTTAAGATGAAAATTAACAATTGATCTTACAACTGTTTAATCAGGGTAATATGATGATATCATTTTCTTATTTTTTTAGTACAAGAGCTGTTGCCATAAATATGTCAATTTTAAAGGCGTAACTACTTAAAGCCTTTGGGTGTGTAAATGTTATTTAACTTTACCCCTACCTTAACATACTATCATCATGAATAACACTGCTAAAACACCACAATTATTTTTGCGTTTGGCCCTGGGTATTGGTTTTATACTCCCAGTATTGGACCGATTAGGTGTATTGGGCGAGGCAGGCATAAACGGCAACGCCTGGGGCAACTGGGCCAATTTTGTAACTTATACCAATACACTGCTCCCATTTTTGGGCAAACCAGCTGCGGGTATTATGGCATTGCTGGCTACTATTGCCGAAGCTCTGTTTGGCGTTTTACTAATCATCGGCTATAAAACCAGACTCACCGCTTTAGGAAGCTTCGCGCTTACATTGACATTTGCCTTGAGTATGGCCATTTTTGTTGGGCCGAGGATACCATTCAACTATTCGGTATTTGCTGATAGTGCCGCCGCCCTGCTACTGTCAACCATCCCGGTTTATCACTGGAGCCTGGATCATTATTTAAAAAAATAATTTATCCCTGCTTTATTTTAAAGCATCAATAGCCACATCGGCAATATCCCGGAGTGTCTGTTCATCGGCACCGGTGCGGGCAGCTACCTTGATGCCGGTGATATTGGCAAAAACAAACCGGGCCAATGTATGGGCTGTTTTTTGGGTCGAAAACTGCCCTTGTTTCTGTCCGCTCTCTATCAGTTTGGTTAAGGCATCTTCCACACTCAGGTTGTTGTTATTAACCATATCGCCTATTTCTTTATCCTGCCCCGCCAGTTCAACAGCGGTGTTTACCATGAAACAGCCTTTCAGCAGCTTATCTTCCACACTCTCCTTGATCAGGCCGTCGAAAATTTGCTTTATGGTGGCTTCCGGGTCTGTAGCTTTGGCCAGCATACTGAGCATAGCGCCGGTTTGCTGAGTTTGATACAGCGACAGGGATTTTTTAAACAGCGTTCTTTTATCGGTATAGGTATTGTACAAACTCGACCGGTTAATGTTCAAACAATCTACCAAATCCTGCGCTGAGGTGCCATTATATCCCTTTCTCCAAAAAAGTTCTGCCGCTTTCCCCAGCAATTCATCCTCATCAAAATCTTTTTTACGTGCCATGGTCAATCAATTTAAAAAATCAAGCCCTGCTTATCGATCAGGCAAGCAGGACATGAGGCAAAGTTAATCAATTCAATAATTTGAAACAATCGTTTCAAATACGGGCAAATTTTTTAATAGATAATAGCGTTCACTGTTAAGCCGCCATCAACGGTAATTTCGGTACCTGTGATAAATGAAGCATCATCAGAAGCAAGGAACCGTACTACGTTGGCAATTTCCTGGGGTTGTGCAAAGCGGTTCAGCAATATTTTTTGCCCCAAAGCAGCGCCAAATCCATCAACCTGCTCCTGCTCCAACCCTAATTTGTCATACAGTGGTGTTGCAACCGGGCCGGGAGAAATAGCGTTTACCCTGATCTTACGTGATGCCAGTTCGCGGGCCAATACCTTGTTAAATGATAATACGGCTGCTTTGCTTGCGGCATAAACACTGCTATCGGCCACACCCAAAACTGCATTTACCGAGGTATTAAATATAATAGAAGCGCCATCATTCAGCAAAGGAATAAATTTTTGAACGGTAAAATAAACGCCTTTTACATTGAGGTTCATGATGCTGTCATAATGATCTTCGGTAGCGGTTTCCACCGGACTAAAAGCTGCGATACCCGCGTTCAGGAACAGAATATCTACCTTGCCAAATTGGTCTTTAACGGCTTCAGCCAATTGATCTATCTGTTCAATTTTGCTTTGGTCTGATACAATGCCTGTAGCACCCAGTTCTTCGGCTGCTTTGTTTACGGCATCACGATTACGGCCGGTGATCACTACGGTTGCACCTTGTGCTATCAGTTCTTTAGCTGCTGCATATCCAATACCGCTGTTACCCCCTGTAACTACGGCAATTTTGTTGGTTAAATTATTCATTTTTTTATGTTTAAGATTTCTGTTTTGAAATGTTGAATCAAAGATAAGTATTTTGAAACGATCATTTCAAAATAAAAATCAATATTTATTTATTGCTTACAATGCACTGACATTTAGGGAATAAAATGGTTAATTTTGCCGTATTCAAAACACCGCCGAAGATTTCTTTGTCACTATTTAGCAAAACCGGCATCTAACCTAAAATAATTTAAAAATTGGGTAAGGGTAAAAGCCCTTGAGCGTGTTACATATGCGCCATGCTTTATGTTGCCTGTAACGGCTCATAAAACTGACGCGCTATACACACAAAGCATCTATAAATTAATGACCATCAACCAAAAACTAATCACCCGTGGCCTCGCGCTTTTTATACCCGTGCTTTTTTGCACCAAACTTTACGCTCAGAATAACCTGATGAAGGAAATCTCGATCGGTGAGATCAAACAACAACGAATGGGCACCGTACTTGATAAGATAGCCAGCAAGGGCAACTTTTACTTTGCCTACAATAACAAAAACATTCCGGCTGACAGCATGGTATCCGTGGCCGGTTACCGCGGAACACTTTTTAGCCTGCTGGATAAATTACTGGGCGATAGCTACGAGTTTAAAGAGGTACCCGGGTATATTGTATTACGACATGCGCCCGGTAGGTTGTATATCACCGCCGAGGTAGATAAGGAATTCGCAATAGTTAAAGGTTATGTAAATGATGTTTCGGGACAGAAAGCTATAGCACAAGCCAGCGTTTACGAAAAAAATCAGCTGGTATCAACCTTAACCAACGACAAGGGTTATTTTGAGCTTAAGCTTAAAAACCCAACCGGCCCGCTCTCCTTAAGCGTAAGTAAGGAGAATTACCGCGATACGGCTCTTTATATATTGCCCGTAGTGAACGTTGACTCCAAACATAATAACAACAAGAATTATAAATATTACCCCGATGAAGGTTCGGGAAACGGTGTAGAGCATAGTCGTTTTGCCCGTTTCTTTATCAGCTCCAAACAACTGGTGCAGGGCATGAACCTGGGCAACTTTTTTGCCACAAGCCCCTACCAGGTTTCGCTGGTGCCCGGCCTGAGCACGCATGGTATGTATAACAGCCAGATCATTGATAAAGTTTCCTATAATTTGCTGGGTGGCTATACTGCCGGTATTAACGGTGTTGAGGCAGCTGGCATATTTAATATTAACCGTAAAGATGTAAAAGGCTTTCAGATGGCCGGGATATTTAACGTGGTGGGCGGCAGCCTGAGTGGGTTTGAAATAGCCGGAATTTACAACAATGTGCTCAACGATGCAAGCGGTATGCAAGTGGCCGGTATAGGTAACAGAACCCATAAATTTAAAGGCATGCAGGTGGCTGGTATAGCCAACCGCGATCAGGATGCAAGTGGCTTTCAAATGGCAGGGCTTTTTAATAGTGTAAAAGATTTTACCGGCGGTGTACAGGTAGCAGGCTTGTTCAATACCGGGCAGCAATCCAGTGGCGTGCAGTTTGCGGGCCTGTTCAATTGGTCGACAGGGCAAACGGGCTCACAAATGGCAGGCCTTTTCAACGTGGCCAAAAAGGTAAAGGGCTTTCAGCTTGGCTTTTTATTTAACGTAGCTGATAGCAGCGACCACCCCATCGGCATCATCAACTTTATAAAAAATGGCGAAAAAAGTTTGGCCATCAGCACAGATGAAACATGGTTTACCCATCTTGATTTTCGCTCGGGCGGCAGGGTGATGTACGGTTTAATTGGTGCCGGTTATAAGTTTGGCGATGCATCATCTAAAGACGCTTCATCCAAACATGTATTTGATATAGGTTTTGGCGCTCATATCATCAATCATCCCCAATTTTCCCTGAGTAGTGAGTACGTGGTACAGATCTTTACTAAATCCTATCAGACCCAATCTTTCAGGCTGCTAACTGGCTATAAACTTACCAAACTGTTACGCCTGTTTGCAGGCCCCACATTCAATATCAGCGGCTCCGATCCCAATGACGATGTCCAAATACGCGGCTGGGAACTGAGCAAACACATCAGCAATGATAATATCACCACTTTAAGTATTGGCATAACCGGCGGCCTGCAATTTGTTTGGTAATAAAAAAAAGAGACGCGTGTGATGCGTCTCTTTAGTTATATGAATAGGGGTAAAAGAGTAATTGAAAAACGGATGTCAAGGAGCCCCGTCGAAGCATGGTAGGCAGGCTCCTGCGCTTCGACTTTCACATTATCATGTCATTGCGAGGAGGAACGACGAAGCAATCTCCTCCTATGCATATTGAACGCGAGGAGATTATTAATGGTGTTAATTATTCTTTTAAGGCATTAATGAGCTCCCTCCGGTCGGTTGTCCATACTACGCTCGCATGATATAGTTTTTATAAACCCTCTGCCAATCCAGGCATCCACGGTTGAACCAACGCGAATCGATACAAAAAGTGGGTTTACACATTTTCTTCGAAAAAATTATCAATTATTTGATTATCAATAATATAAATCAATATCAACCCTAAAAAGTGTAAACCATGTAAACCCACTTTTTGGTTAATTTAAGATCATGGAGTATCCGGACAGATCAAATAAAAGAGGCTGATCATGATTGATGATCAGCCTCTTTTATTATCTGATGATGAAAGTATTTCCCACTTCTATTATATTCATAGCAGGGGTTGTGCCTTTTATAGCCTCCAATACATTACTCAACGGATCGGACCATTTAATGGGGATGGTGATGGGGATATTGCGCATGGCGGCATTCTCAATTTTGATATTGGCGCCGTAAGCCCGATTCAATACATCAACCAAACGCGATAGCGGTACAGCATTAGCGTTATATACGGGCTCCCTGTAGTAGCCATACAGGTTGTCGGTATTCTCTTCAACTTTCCATTGTTTATCCCCGGGCTTGATGCTTACCATCTGGTTGCGGGTTAGCCTCACGGCGTTGCTGCTCCGGCTTACCTGTACAATGCCGCTTTCTACAATAATTTCAGTGTTGCGCTGTTTGCTTTTTACGTTAAAGGCCGTGCCTACATCTTTGATGGTAACATCATTCACGTGCACGGTAAAGGGGGCTGCCTCATTGTGCTTCACATCAAAAAATGCCTCGCCGGTAAGGGTGATCACCCGCTTCGATTTAAAAGTACCAGTATAGCTTATGCCCGAGTTCTTGTTCAAATGCACTACCGACCCGTCGGGCAAAGTATCTACCCGTACCTGATTGTTTGCCTGGATATTCACTACCTGGTTGGCGGCATTCTGCTGGTATAAAGCATAACCTATCCAGCCACCACCCAGTACCAGTATGGCAGCTGCGGCTATGCGCAGCCAGTTGGTGCTGGTGTTCCTGTTCATGGGAACCACTTTGGCAGGTTCCCGCTGTGCTGTCGCTCTTATTTCTTTAAATTTCTCCCAGGCCTCAGCCTCATTTAGCGGACTTACCTCTGCCAACCGTTTACCGGTTTCCAGGATAATTTTTACCTCCTCAAATTTTTTGGCATTGGCATGATTAGCACTCTTCCAGGTTTCAATCTCCTGCCCTTCATGGGTGCTGGCCTCTCCCAAAATATATTTGATCAGTATATCTTCGCTCATATCCTGTTTCATGATCTAAACATATTAAATAGCATAAATGCAATAAGTGGTAAAAATTCCTTCATTTCTTTTCTTAATATCCGTAGCGCTTTGCCCATGTGAGTTTCTACAGTTTTTATGGATATATCCAGCTGGTTAGCTATCTCCTGGTATTTTAATTCCTGGAAGCGGCTCAGCTGAAATATGGCCCGGCATTTTTCGGGCAGTTTGCCCAGGGCATTGTTTAAATGGTGCTCCAGTTCGCTCATTTTTAGCTTGCCCGCCGCATCATCTGTATCGTTCTTCATGGCATACGCTGTTGAGGTTTGATATTTTAATTGAACTTTTTGTCGCCTGATATAATTCAGGCAGTCATGATATACCGATTTGTACAGGTACGATTTAATGGATGTTTGAATATGCGCCCACTCGCTTTTTTCCCACAGTTTCAAGAACAGCGACTGTACAATTTCTTCCGCCACATCCCAGTCCTTCAACAATGTGAAAGCATACGCGTGGAGTTCCCTAAAATGTTTTTTGAACAGCTGCTCAAAAACGGCCTCGTGTTTATTGATCAAATCGGCCGTCGTCTCCTTATTATCCATTATGGGCTTTTTAGATTAGAATCAAGAGCCAAGAGTCAAGATAAGGACAAAATTAATTCGTTTGTTATTGTTTCCTGTCTTGTCTCTTGACTCTTATATCTTGACTCTCTTTTATAAGCTATTGAAATTTAAAACCAACCCCCAGGCTAAAGATATTGGCTTTTTGACCAAGCTCTTTATTCACCTTGCTTAAACCCAGGCTATAGCGGGCATCAAAAGTAAGGCTGCCGATATCAACACCTGCATCAATTACACCACCGGCGCTAAATTTCTTGTATTTAAATCCTTCCGGAGCAATTGGTGTTTTAAGATTATAATACAGATCCGGACCTGCTGATATCCTGAAATTCAGATCGGCAGTATTCACAAGTTTGTAGCCTACCATTAAAGGTACGTTCAATTGCCTGAATTTAGCTTCGTACTGATTAGAATTAAAACGGTATTTATCGCTGAAGGTTACATAGTTTAACTCCGGCTGAAAATATAAGGTTTGTCCGGCCCTGGCAAATATACCCGCGTTAAAACCTATTTTGCCCGATTTATCGTTTATAGCGCTCAAGCCTGTTTTTAAGGTAGAAAAGTTAACACCCGCCTTGATACCAAATTCAAGATCTGATGTCGACTGCGCCTTTGCAGAACCTATCCCTAAGGTAACCAGGATAGCTGCTGTTGCAAATAATTTAATTGCTTTCATTTTTTGGTTTTTGTTTGTGATCATCTTTATCTGTTTATTATTTTGTTATTCGATAGTATGACACGCCCGGTAAACTTTACCCTGACTGTGTTTTGAAAAAATTTTGTTTTAGACCCTTCTTTATTAAATTTTAAAGCGCCGGACCGGTGCGATTCCCTCCCTTGGGAGGGGGCAGGGAGGGTTTATTCGTAATGCATATTGCATAAACCCCTCCCTGCCACAACTCAACCCATCACACCCCTCCCGTGGGGAGGGAACTTATCAGTGAGGCTATTACAAACCCACCTGTATGCCCGCGGTATAACCCCAATAGAATCCATGCAGGTCGCGGCCATCATGACGTGTCCAGCTGTTGATATATTTGGTGGTCATACTGCGGCCTTCTTCGGTATTGGTATTTACATAATTGATAGACGGACCGGCGAATATCTCTACCTTATTGGCTATCCGAAATGATGGCATCAGGCGGAACGTCGACTTCCAGTACTCATCCCCATCCTTAAAACTTTCCAATCCGCCGTTAACCAATTCTGTATTCAGGCGGAACGATTGAATAGTTAACACATGCGCGCCAAAACCAGCCTCGTAGGCATACTTTTGTTTTTTATTCTTGAAATTGTAACCAATACCCACAATCCCGTAAAACACCTTACCACCAGAGCGGAAGGTTAACAACGCGGTTTGATTTTGATCGAAAGTAGCGCCAAGACCTTTCTCGCCGTTTTTGGCTATGTTGATGATCCCTACCTGTGTACCGGCGCTATCCGCAATGTTCATAAAGCCTATTTGTGTACCTTTTGATTTTTTGGCCAGGTTCATAAAACCAGCTATCTGCGTGCCCTTATTATCGCGGGCTATGTTCATAAAACCGGCAAGCTGCAGGGTTGAAACATTGCCGCCTTTATTCAAAAAACCGGCTATCTGGGCGCCGCTGCTATTCTTTGCGATGTTGGCAAAACCGGCTATTGCTACCCCATTACCGCCGCCATAAGTATTTAAAAATCCGGCTACCATGGTGCCATCAGCATTTTTAGCAACGTGGTTTGAAAATCCGGCTATCTGGAAACCACGCGCGTCATTGTGGATGATATTGGTGATACCGCCAATGGTAACCCCGCGCTCGGCGGCCGATACACCGGCGATGAGGTTTAACGAAAAACTATTGGTGTCGCGTGGAGCGCTTGTCCAGTTGCTGCTGAGTGGGTAAACCAGGCCAACATTGGTACGGGGCCGGTCATGATCCTGAGCTTGTGCATTGGTGCCCACAAATACTATTAAACAAAACGTCCATATTTTTAAAATAGTTAATAAGATGCTGTCATTGTAAGAGTAAAAATTCATAACTGTATTATTTATCGTGTATTTGCAGCTATGACACACTCCATAAACTTTACCCTGACTCTGTTTTGAGAAAAAAAATCAGGAATAGAATCAAGAGATAAGAATCAGGAATCAAGACAAGTAAAATCCTATAGATTTATATAGGGAATAGAATCAAGGGATAAGAGTCAAGAATCAAGACACGTAAATACAAAAGACATAATTTGCGAAAGAAATGAGATAACGCGGACAGGTTCTTCCCTCTTGATTCTTGACTCTTATCTCTTGATTCTAAAAAAACTGTAACATTTTACCCCCCCGTGCGAATAATTGGTAAAACACAATAGATAGGTACTTCGATGAGTAATCAACAAGAGGAAATATTTTTATCCATAATTGAACAGAACAAGGGAATCATCTACAAGATCGCCAATTCGTTCAAGAAAGATGAAAATGATAAAAAGGACCTGGTGCAGGAGATCATCCTGCAGCTTTGGCGGGCCTTCCCCTGTTTTGATGACCGCAGTAAGCTGTCTACCTGGATGTATCGTGTGGCGCTAAATGTGGGTATCAGCTCGTACCGGAAGGAGAAAAAAAAGAATGACGTGATCGTTCCACTGTCCGAAACGATGATGGATTTTAGCGAGGAAACAGAGACGTCACCCGAAACACAGCTTAGTCTCCTGCAGCAATTTATTAACGAACTGAAGGAGCTGGACAGGGCCCTGATGCTGCTATATCTGGAAGAAAAAAGCGGCAAGGAAATAGCCGAAATACTGGGTTTGTCTGAAGCTAACGTGCGCACCAAAACCAACCGCATTAAAGAACAATTAAAACAAAAATTTTCAAAAATTAACGCTTAATACAATGGAAGAGTCAATGATAAAACAACTGTGGCAGGAGTATGATCAGAAGCTGGAAAAAAGCCTGCAGCTCAATTATAAGATCATCAGGGAAATGCAAACCAAAAAGATCGAGGACCATATCAACTCGTTTCGCCGCAACCAGGTTTTGGGTGTGGGGGTAGGCATATTATTTACCGTTTTTCTGGGCTTCCTGGTGATCAATAGTTTAAACAATATCTATTTCGCTATCTCCATCGGCCTTATCGCCCTGTTCAATATTTTTGCCGTGGCCGCTTACATCAGGCACCTGGCCATGCTGGAGCGTATAAGTATAGCCGATAGCATAACCCACACACAGGAAAAACTGGCGGCTATACAAAGTTCGTTGAACATGGTCGGCCGTATCATGATATTGCAAACCCCATTTTGGTGTACGTTTTGGTACAATCAGCAGTTGGTTGATCATGGTGGAACAACGTTTTGGGCTATCAACCTTACCGTAGTCGCTTTGTTTACTATACTATCCCTCTATCTGTTCAATGCCCTAACCTATAAAAACATACACCGCAAATGGGTACGGAGCTTTGTTGAAAGTTTTGGAGGCAAAAAGATCATCAAAGCTATGGAGTTTTTGAAGGAGATAGAGGAGTATAAAACGGAAGGTTGAGGGAGAGAGGCAAGAATTAAGAGATAAGAATCAAGAAAAAAGGAATATGATTATTTATTTCCTAAATTGTTGGACATTTTCTTAACTCTTGATTCTTGTCTCTTGATTCTCAACCTAAAACGCATATATCTCCCCGCCGACAAAACCGATGGCCTGCGCGTACTGGTGGACCGCCTGTGGCCCCGCGGTGTTACCAAAGAACGGGCACAAATTGACCGTTGGATGAAGGACGTAGCCCCGTCAACCGAATTGCGCAAACAATTCCATGCCAACCCGCAAAACTGGACAGAATTTCAGCACAACTACATCGCCGAACTGCAGCAATCAAAAGAAGCGGTTAATGAATTGATCGAACTGATCAAAACGCACGATACAGTCACGCTACTCTATTCCGTTCATGACGAAAAGCAAAACCATGCAGTAGTGTTGCGGGAGTTTTTGTTGACATTCATATAAACGCGTCATTGCTAGCGCAGCGTGGCAATCCCCGATTTGTAGAGCCGCTCTGTATTTTGGGGATTGCCACGCTGCGCTCAATGACGTGGTAGCTATAAATTTAAAGCCCTCTTCTTTGGATCGGGTTGGCTGAGGTTTTCCTCCCCTTCAGCAGCATTTTCATGCGCTGGCGTTTAAGCGATATTTTCACATAAGGTTGCTGTGTTTTATCAGCCTCCATTTTAAAGGCCGAGATGATATCCCGGTAGGATAATATACTCGTAACCTGGTTATCGACTGATGATAGTACAGGTAACACTTCCACATCAGTTTTCGACATCATCTCCATTGCATACCGCAGCGTATCGGTGCTTTTAACGGAAGCCCAGGCCTCTTTTTTAAGCAGATACTGTAATGGCGAAGCAGGGTCAAGATCAGTTCTGTAAATATCCGTCAGCTTTAAAGTACCGTTAAATTCGCCATCGTTATTTACTACAACAAGGTAATTATCGTGGATATTATTAGTACTTGCCCAGGCACGCACATCGGCAATGCTGTTGTTAAGATTGATGACTGTTGCTTCATCGCTGATCACCTGCGAAACCACCATTTTCTGCAGCAGATCAGGTTCAAAGGAATCTGGCGTAAAAATACCTCTGCGGGCTATTTTTTCGGTCATGATAGTATTTTCCATCAGGAAAAATGACACCATATAAGCAGCCGTACAAGCGCCCAGCAAAGGCAGCAGCGCATGCGATTGCATCGTAGCTTCCAGCGCGAAAGTAATACTGGTTAAATACGCCCTCGAAGCTCCCGCGAACATGGCCGACATACCGATGAGCGCCGCCATCTGGATACTGATACCCGAATTAGGGAATACCAATAAAATAAGCGTGCCCGTGAGCGCACCTGCCGCTCCGCCCATCGTGAGTAATGGCGCCAGAGTACCACCGGATGTACCGCTACCCAGCGCGATGGCCCAGGATAAAAATTTCAGGAATAGCAGGTTGCAGATAATAATTAGCGGCCATTTGCCCGATAGCAAACCCGTAATATTATCATACCCTACACCCAGCGTATGCGGCGCGAAAAAGCCGATAACACCTACCGCAAGGCCGCCGATAGCCGGCCACCAGATCCAGTGAATGGGCAGTTTTTCAAAATTATCTTCAATAACGTATACTATTTTGGTAATGCCCAATGATAAAAAGCCAATAACGATACCCATAAAGCTGTAAATACCCAATGCCAGGTTTGATGGCGTCGGCAAATCCGGCATGGGGAATACCGGTCCTGCCTCAAACAACAAATGATGACCCGCCGCTCCTGTTATACAGGCTAAAGCCACAGGCAGGATGGCTTTTGGGGAAAATTCAAACAGCAACAACTCAATAGCCAAAAACACGGCCGCTATAGGTGTACCAAATATAGCCGACATGCCCGCCGTTGCCCCTGCTGCCAGAATGATCTTCCGCTCATTAGCGGTTATCCGGAACAACTGCCCCAGGGTTGATCCTAAGGCGCCGCCTGTGGCTATAATAGGTCCTTCGGCACCAAACGGCCCACCGGTACCTATAGCAATAGCCGATGATACCGGTTTCAAAAAAGTTATAGCCGGGTTAATATTGCTTTCGTTCACCAGGATTTGCTCCATAGCTTCCGGAATACCGTGCCCCCGGATAGCTTTCGACCCGTAAAAGGCCATAATACCCACCAGTATACCACCAATGGCCGGGATAATGATAACCCATGGCCCCAAATGGTTACCCGCTGGCGAGTGAAATCCCAGACTGAACGATCCGTAGAAAGAGATATTGGTAACCAGGTTGATGAGAAAGATCAAAACCTTGGCGATAAGACTGATAGCGATAGCTACCGCTACCGATAAGCAGGAAATAAATACGAGTCGTTTTTTTTGAATGATGCCGTTTCCGGAATTGGGTGGGTTCTCTATATAATTTAATGCGGGCGATATAGGTATCCCGGCTTTACTTGTAGTTTTTTTTAATGGTTCCATTTTAATGATGCCGGCAAATGATTGTTTGAGCCAGCTTTTCGGGTTACAAAATTAGTATTTTTTTATTATAAATATTTTATAAACAATATAAATAAAACATTAATTTTACATTTTTATATGAATTATATTATTTAAACAATATACAGCATGTAAGTTATTGCGATGGATAGAATCGACCAATCTGCGCTCCACTGGAAAATAGGGCTTTACAAAATGTTAAAAAAAAGCGTCATTGCGAGGTACGAAGACAACCGACCGGAGGGAGCTCATTAATACTAATAAAAACAAACACAACATTAATAATCTCTAAGCTGTATAGAGCAAACTTCCATTGCTGGCTTGCCTAAGCAGAGATTGCTTCGTACCTCGCAATGACGCGCAGAGAGAAGAATGCCCCCAAAAGATCAATAAACTTAGCGACATCGGGGTGAGTCGCTAAACTTAGGTTAGGCTAACAATTAAATAATTATTATTGCACAACATTTATGACAAAAGCCGCCAACACCTGCGATCTGAGCACCTGTTTTTTGTGCCGCAACAGCCTCAAAGACTGGCTACCGGCTATAGGCGCCCACAAACAGAACATCACCTTGAAAAAAGGGCAACAGCTGTTTAAGGAGGGCGATGACGTAACCGGCATATACTTTATGTATCAGGGCGTGGTAAAAGTCCACAAACAGTGGGACCAGGAAAAGGACCTCATCCTGCGGTTTGCCCAACAGGGCGATATTGTAGGTCATTTAGGTTTGGGCGAAACATCAACCTACCCTATATCGGCAACTGCTATTGAACCGGCAATTGTTTGCTACGTTGCTATGGATTTCTTTGAATCGTCATTAAATGTAAACAGTCAGCTTACGTACAAGCTCATGAAGTTTTTTGCCAATGAGCTGCAGGAATCGGAAAAACGAATGCGAAACCTGGCGCATATGCCGGTAAAAGAACGCATTGCACAGGCACTGCTCTCTCTCCGTAACCAGTTTGGCTTAAAGTCTGATGGTTATGTGGATATTGAACTCACCCGGCAGGATATCTCCTCCTACGCAAGCGTTGTGTACGAAACGTTTTTTAAAGTAACACAGGAATTTATCCAAAACAAGCTTATCACCCTCGACGGCAAAAGCTTCAAGCTCCTGAACGAGGATGCTCTGAAAGAAATGACTTTGGGGCGGAAGAGGTAGCAGCTTGTTCTGTCATCCTAAACTTGTTTCAGAATCCCTCAGGACAGATATAACTACCATCTAATTTACCCGATTTGAATATCTTAAACTCTTGTTCTGAATTTATACCTAAATTGCAGCCGGGAGGTTTTTCATTGAGCAAGTACAGCAAATTAAGGCGGTTTCATAACTTTTTTAAGTTTCAGCGCGATTTCCGGGCCAACAGTGTTCAAAAGGTCAGGAGTTATGAGGTAGTGCTGCTCTGGCTGCGAAACAATCTTTCGCACAGTCATTTCCTGATACTATCGGGTATCCTGGTGGGCTGTACGGCGGGTTTGGCTGGGGTTGTTTTAAAAATGCTGGTGCATTATATCCATTATCTAATCACCTCCAAATTCCAGTTCGAGCAACAAATCGTGTTTTATGTGGTATTTCCCCTGCTCGGTATTGTGATCACTACACTCGTAGTACTATACATTTACCGGGGCAACGACCGTAAAGGAATCCCAGCCATACTGTATGAAATAGCACAGAACTCCAGCCTGGTATCACCGGTAAAAATGTACTCCCAGATAGTGCAAAGCGCCATTACGGTGGGTTTGGGTGGTTCGGCGGGTTTAGAGAGCCCTATCGCGGTAACGGGTTCGGCCATTGGTTCCAACTTCGCCAAAACCTACAAGCTTGACTATAAAGACCGTACACTACTATTGGCCGCAGGTGCTACGGCAGGTATAGCTTCGGCATTCAATGCCCCTATAGCAGGGATGATGTTCGCCTTTGAAATATTGCTCACTGGTGTGGTTTTTACTGATTTTATTCCTTTGGTGGTAGCTGCTGTATGCGGTAGCCTGGTATCAAGGATCATTCTGAACGAGGAGGCCTTATTTCAGTTTACATCCCGCAACCCATTCAACTACAAAAATATACCGTTCTATATTGTACTGGGTATTGCCTGTGGTTTATATGCCCGTTATTTTGTGGTGATATCGCAATGGGTAGAGCACCAATTTAAACACCTCAAAAGGAGCAGGTTGCAAAAAGCCATCATTGCCGGGTTATTACTATCTATACTCTGTGTATTGTTTCCGCCTCTATTTGGTGAAGGTTATTCGACCATTAAGGTGCTGGCTACGGGTAAGATAGAGGCGGTGGTAGCAGTTAGCTTTTTTAAATACTTCACTTTTCATGAGTGGTTTATTTTGTTGTTCCTGGGCTTTATTTGCCTGTTAAAAGCCTTTGCAACCTCCATTACCATCTATGGCGGCGGTAATGGCGGTAATTTCGCGCCATCGTTATTTGCAGGCGGTACGCTGGGCTATTTTATAGCGGTAGTATGCACACAGATGGGTATCCCGAATGTGCCGGTAACCAATATGGTTATTGTAGGCATGGCCGGGGTAATGAGCGGCGTGTTGTATGCCCCTTTGACGGCCATATTCCTGATAGCGGAATCCAGTTCGGGGTATGATCTTTTTATACCGTTGATGATCGTTTCGGTGATATCGTTCCTGATTGCCAAACGTTTCTCGGCCATATCGCCCGATCTGAAGCAACTGGCCGAAGAGGGCAAAATATTTACCCGTGAACACGATCAAAACCTGCTCCTGCTATTGCATACGCCCGATCTGATCGACCATGACGTACAGGAAATCAGCATTTATGCATCATTCACAGAATTAATTGGATTGATCAGCATAGGTAAGAAAAACTTCATCGCCGTAACCAATGAAGATCACGTACTGGAAGGTATTATCCTGCTGGATGATATCAGACCTGTGATGTTCAATAAAGAACTTTATGATGAACTAAACGTACAAAAAGTAATGGTTACCCCACCCGCTATTATTGATGCCGGAGATGATGTGCGGGAAATTGTCAGGAAATTTGATGAAACCAATACCTGGAACCTTCCGGTGGTTGATCAGCATAGATTTGTAGGCTTTATATCCAAATCAAGTGTTTTAAACCGCTACCGGCAATTGTTGAAAGAGTATTCTGGTTAAAAACTATAATCATGAGTAAATTAAGCGCGGCTTTTGGGCAATTTGATGCCTATAATCAAAAAGATCCTCACACTTTTACCTGGGAAGGCAAAAGTTATCCGCAGGAATATTTTTTGGCCATTAAACTATATGATTGGGTAAAACAATTGCAACCTGATGCCAACGAGGAATTATTATTGGCCTCCCGGAGCCAGCATATCGGTCGCTGGGAAATCCCCCGTAATACCTATCCCGATGGCCGTGAGGCTTATTTAAAATGGCGTAAAGACCTTGCCCTGCACCATGCCGAAAAAGCTACCGTTATGATGGAAGATGCAGGTTATACTCCAGAGCAAATTGCACGGGTGAGGCACATATTATTAAAACAAAAGATTAAGGTTGATCCTGATGTGCAAACCATGGAAAACGCCCTTTGCCTGGTTTTTCTGCAGTTTCAATATGAGGATTTTCATCCTAAGTACGAAGCCGACAAGGTGATCAATATTCTCAAAAAGTCACTGCTAAAAATGGATACGCACGGGCACCAGTTTGCATTAACCCTGCCTTATTCTGATCAGGGGATGCATTATATTCAGGAGGCTTTGAAACTGATCAACAGCAACTAATCATTTCGCCGGTTCTTTTCTATCACCAAAGGAAACAGATGAATTTACAAAATTGATGGTCATACTGGTAAACTGTATAAACATATCCTGCCCTATATTACCATAGTAATATTTGTCGCTTACCTGGGCTGTTTCCAGGCTTACCTGGGTATTGCGGAAGAGTACCGGCTTATGATCAACAGTGAAAGTGAGTTGAGGCACCTTGATAATATTCATTCGTCTTGAACCACCGGCCCCTCCCATTTGCAGGCTGTCTTTTTTGGAAATGCTATCCAGCTGGGTTTTAAACCGCTTATAAAAATTATCGCTAAATAAAGTCCCCTGTGCGCCGGTATCAAAAGTAAAGGGTAATGCCTTGCTCTGATAATCCATATATATAATGGGCTGCAACAGATCAAGCGCCAGGTTATGTGGCACAGGCCTTTTATCAGCCACTAAAGGTATATGCATAGTATCCCTGGCAATGGTTATTTCTTCCAATGCTTTAATAATGGGCGAGCCAATAATACCGTTTATTTTATAGGCCCCGCCCGCAAAACTTAATGCGCTATCCGGAAATATCAGGAACAAGGCGTTATTGATCTGCACTTTACCAATATGTAAATGTTTGGCCATGCCTAATTTCACTTTGCTGCTCACACCGTTCATGCCACCGTCTATGCGCACTTCGGAGCTTTTAATAACATCCAGGTTCAGCTTTTGGGCATAGGTGGTGGTTATGGTTGATATATTGGCGCCGGTATCAAAAATGAACAGATAACTGCTATCCTGTTGCTGCACCGGGATATTCCACAAACCGGCCATATCTTTTTTTACCGGGATGGCTGATGAAGCTTGTTTTTGCACCTGCTGAACAGGAATATTTGCAAGCGCGGCCCATATCTTGTTTTCGTCCAGCTGATCGGTTAATTCACTTGGGCTAAACATGGCACGGTAATCCTTAACCAATTGTTCGGCAGCTGTATGCGCCTCTTTGTATTGACTTAGTTTAACATAATTATCATAAGCAATACGGTGCAGGTAAAACTGCAATTTACTGTCGCCTGCCCCTATTTTACCGGCAAATATTTTTTTAAGCAATACGCTTGATGTTTCGGGCTGATTAAATACGTTGGCTAAAAATGCCTGATAAAGCATCCGGTTATTTGCCGATAAATGAGAGGTGCTTAAAACCTGCTCTAATTGCGTATATTGTTTGGTATATACCAGCTCATTAAGTTGCTTTATCTGTGCTGATAAGGGCAATTCAATGGCAAACAGCATTATGGTTAAGGTTAACAGGCAGCGTATTTTCATTTCAACGGAATAAATTATTAAGATATTTAAGGCAAAGTTTTGTTACGTCATATTGTTTATAATTTCCTTAAACTTTGTAAAAAAGAATATACTTTTCACAACAAGGAGCTTTGTTTTCAAACAATTAGATTGTTTAACCCTTTATTGTTAAATTAATAAATATGCCTAAGTGGGTTAAAACATTATTAAAAATATTAGGTGGTATTATAGCACTGGTTATAATAGCCTTTATCATTGTTACTGCTTATGTGATTTACAACAAGCAAAAAGTGCTTACCATGATCACTACCGAGCTTAACAAAAACATCAATGGCACGCTTACCATCGGCGGGCTTGATCCTACCTTTTTCAAGGGATTCCCAGGTGTGTCTGTGGCGCTAAAAAATGTAACCTTAAAAGATAAACTGTGGGCCAGCCATCGCCATACACTGCTCAGCGCGAATGATATTTATGTTTCTGTAAATGCCGGCGCTTTGCTGAAGGGCACAGTCGATATCAATAAAATAGAGATTAGCAATGCCAAAATTGATCTGTTTACAGACAGTACAGGCTATAGTAATACTGCCGTTTTTAAAAGCAAGAGCCCTGAAAATACGCCAAAAACCAAGGATAAGAGCAACTCATCAACCCAAATAAAACGCTTTGAATTAAACAACGTTACCTTTGTTGTCGACGACCGGAAGGCTTATAAATTATTCCAGTTTGAAGTGCGGGATATTGATGGCAGAATGGATTATCCTGCTACAGGCTGGAGGGCTCACCTTCAACTAAAAACGCTGGTAAAAAGTTTCTCGTTCAATACCAGAAAAGGGAGTTTCATGAAAGACAAGCTGCTTAATGGGCCTTTTGATATCGGCTATGAAAACAAAAGCAAACTGATCACCGTTGCTCCTAACAAATTGGATATTGGCGATGATACCTTCACTATTGGTGCACAATTTAACCTGGCTCAAAAATCCACAGACTTTACCATAAATATAGCTAACGATAATATCCTTTGGAGAAGTGCATCAAACCTGTTAGCGGCCAATATTACTAAAAGCCTCCGGATGTTTGATCTGGACAAACCAATCGCCGTAAAGTGCGACTTAAAAGGTAGTTTTAACGGAGGCGGAGATCCTTTGATCTTTGTTACCTGTAAGGTAAAAGATAATACATTAACTACTCCGGGCGGCAATATAAATAATTGCAGTTTTAATGGGGTATTTAGCAATAATTATATCAACGGCAAAGGGTTGGGCGATGAAAATTCGGTTATTAAGCTTTATCATTTCAATGGCGATTACAAGGGTTTGCCTTTTACAGTTGATACCGCTTTTATTAATAACCTGAATACGCCGGTAGCCACCGGTATATTCCGGTCAAAATTTGACGTGGAAAAACTTAATCCCGTTATTGGCGAGCAGAGCCTTAAGTTTACAAAAGGTACCGCCGATATTACCATGGCTTACAAAGCCGACCTGGTAAATTACGAGTTAAACAAACCTGTGCTGGACGGTGTAGTTAACATCAAAAATGCTGATGTTAGTTATTTACCGCGTAACCTTCATTTTAAAAATACGGGTATAGCACTGAGATTTTATAAGAACGATTTGTATATGAATAATATCCGCTTGCAAACGGGTAATAGTGTGGTAAATATGCAAGGAAAGGTGAGTAATTTTTTAAATCTGTACTACACAGCCCCTGAGAAAATACTGATCGTATGGCAAATAACAAGTCCGCAGTTACATATAGCCGAATTTTTAGGCTTTTTGAATGCCCGCCAAAGCGAAGCGCCGGCTAAAACAAAAAATACCAAAATAAATTTGAACAACAAACTCAACACCGCATTTGACAAAGGCAGGGCCGAATTGCATCTGCGTGTTGCCAAAGTTTATTATAAAAAGTTTTTAGCTACCGATGCCACTGCCGATCTGTTGCTGGATAATAATATTATAAAAGTTCAAAATGTTAGCGTTAAAAACGCGGGCGGGTCGTTAAAACTGGCCGGCAACCTGGTACAAAATGGCAAGGTGAATAACTTTTTGCTTAACACGCAGGTTGATAATGTAAATGTAAGCAACTTTTTTGAATCGTTTAATGATTTTGGCCTGAAGAGCTTTTCATCAAAAAACCTTAGAGGATTTTTATCGGCGCAGGCTCATCTTACAGGCGGGATCAATAATGATGGTAATCTGGTACCACGATCATTAAAGGGAACAGCCACCATCGATCTGCAAAAAGGGGCCTTGATTAATTTTAGCCCGATAACAAGTGTAGGGAAATTCGCGTTCCCTTTCCGCGATCTGAAGAATATCACCTTTTCAAACCTGAAGGGTAAGTTTGATATTGACGGCGATAAGATCAACATCAGTCCTATGCAAATCAACTCGAGTGTGCTCAACATGGATGTAGCCGGCGTATATTCCCTTTCAAAAGGTACCAATATAGCGCTTGATATACCATTGCGTAATCCTAAAAAAGATACCGCTATAGTTGATCAAACTGAACGAAATAAAAAACGCATGAAGGGTATTGTTTTACATATATTAGCTACAGACGGCGACGACGGCAAGATTAAAATAAAATGGAACAAGAACAGAGCGAAAAAAGAAGAGACCAGCGCCGAAATAACCAACTAAATTAAAAAAAGGCTATAATAAACCGTTATTACATCCTTGCGTCATGTAATTTTGACACAATAATAGCATTTAATTGAGTATCTTTGTGCATCCATTTAAGAGATCATACATTTGATTAAACATTTATTGGTTACTAACACCACGCTTCGTACTGCAATAACAGCATTAGCCAACCCTCGTAACTATCCCGGGTATAGTAAAATTTACGGAAGCAAAGTTTAATTTAATTTATTTTTTAATACCGCCCGGTTAAAGCTAACCGGACAAAAATCTTATCGGACTGTTTATTAGCTTGAAAAAAATCTATTCAAAAAAATGAGACAACTTAAAATATCCCAATCCATTACCAACCGCGAGTCTCAGTCGCTTGAAAAGTATCTGCATGAAATAGGCAAGGTAGATTTAATTAGTGCGCAGGAAGAAGTGATCCTGGCACAAAAGATCCGTGAGGGCGACCAGGCCGCATTAGAAAGGTTAACCAAAACTAACCTTCGTTTTGTGGTGTCAGTAGCAAAACAGTATCAAAATCAAGGCCTTACTTTGGGCGACCTTATCAACGAAGGAAACTTAGGCCTGATTAAAGCAGCCAGACGTTTTGATGAAACCAAAGGTTTTAAATTCATTTCATATGCCGTATGGTGGATCCGCCAGTCGATATTATCGGCAGTTGCAGAGCAATCACGTATTGTGCGCTTACCTTTAAACCAAATTGGTTCATTAAGCAAAATACATAAAGCAGCTTCAAAACTAGAGCAAGAGTTTGAAAGACAGCCTACACCAGAGGAATTGGCTGATGACCTGGAAATATCTGTTGATAAAATAGCCGACTCCCTGAGTAATGCAGGCCGCCAGATATCTATGGATGCTCCGTTTATCCAGGGCGAAGAAAACACTTTGCTTGACGTACTGCAAAGTACCGATGCGGCAACTGATACCGAACTGATGATGGACTCACTATCACAAGAGATCAAACGTTCATTAAGCATCCTTGCCGAACGCGACCGCGAGGTGATCATCTTATTCTTCGGTTTAGGTGGCTACGCTCCGCATTCTTTGGAAGAAATAGGCGAGAAATTTAACCTGACCCGCGAACGTGTACGCCAGTTAAAGGATAAAGCTTTGATGCGTTTGCGTCATAATTCCAAATCAAATCTTTTACAATCGTATTTGAACTAATATTGCGGGCGCACAGCGCCCAAATTTTATAAAAAAGGCTGATGGTTTTACCATCGGCCTTTTTTGTTTCTATTTCTCCTTCCTTGTATGTCATCCTTCGCTATCGCTCAAAATGACAAATAGGCAAGAAAAATCCAAGCATAAAAAAGCACCCACACAATGTGCAGATGCTTGTACGATTTTATAATGATAGTTATTAACCTACTTTTACATTTACCGCATTTAAGCCTTTTTTACCTTGCTCTACATCGTAGGTAACACTGTCGTTTTCACGGATAGTGTCAATAAGGCCTGAGGCATGTACAAAAACTTCGGCACCACCATTACTTGGTGTAATAAATCCAAAACCTTTGCTTTCGTTGAAAAATTTTACTGTTCCTTGCATTATATTTTTATTTAATTAAGTAAAGATACGGTTAATAATTAACAATTAATTATAAATAAGCCAATTAAGTTTTAATACTTTATATTAACCTGATAAACGCTTCCTGAAAAAGCATCTGCCAGCAGCTAAATATAACCTTAAAACAGGCGATTCCGATCAATACTTAGTGTAATAATAACACAGTAAATTTTCCTTTAATATTTATCTGTTTTTTACAAATCCGGATAAAACTATGCTTAGTATCACCTCTGTTATCGCAATCTTAACCTTTGATACGCTTAAAGATCTATTTTGATATGGCGCTTTACAACCTCTGTTAATTGAGTAAGGTCAAAAGGTTTTTGAATGTAGCCATCCGCTTCGCCTGCTTTGGCAATTTCCTTTAAGTTATTTACCGCCGAAATAAGTATTACCGGGATATGACTGGTTGCAGGATCATTCTTCAAAGCTTTGCTCAGTTGCTGCCCGCTCAGGTCGCTTGTCCAGTCGGTAAGCCAGTTATCAAGCAATATCAGATCGGGCTCCAGCTCGCTAACTTTTTTTAATATCCTGGCATTATCCGAGGCAATTACCTCGTAGCCTGCTTCCTCCAGCACATATACAATGGTATCCCTGATGTCTTTATCATCCTCTATTACAAAAATTTTTTTGGCCATAGATGCTTTGCTTAAAGCAGGAGCAATTAATTATAATTAATAATTAAACCACATCCTGCCTTAAATATAAACACATGATGTGCTACCTTTTGTTTTGGAAAAGAGGGATTTATAGCAAAATAATTTTGATCTTTTAGCTATGGTAGCAAATACGGCATCGAGGCTCATAGCTTTCCTGTTCGCCAAGGAGTATTTTGGCTTCGTCTGGAACCAAACGATATGAATAAAGCGCCGGATTACCACATCTCACACAAACAGCATGTAATTTGGTAACCGACTCGGCAATGGCCATAATAGCTGGCATTGGACCAAACGGGCGGCCCTTAAAATCCATATCCAAACCTGCAACTATTACACGAATGCCTTTGTTAGCCAATATGTTGCAAACTTCGGGCAGTTCATCATCAAAAAACTGGGCTTCGTCAATACCTACAACATGTGCATCGCTACTGAGTAACAATATGGCCGAAGCGCTATCAACCGGGGTTGAAGGTATAGAATTAGCATTGTGTGAAACCAGGGCATCTTCAACAAAACGGGTATCGGCTTTAGGGCTAAATATCTCTACTCTTAGCTTCGCGATACGAGCACGGTTAAGCCTTCTGATGAGCTCTTCTGTTTTACCAGAAAACATAGATCCGCAGATCAGTTCAATACTTCCGCCTAATTCACTTTTACGTTTAAAAATTTCCTCGTTAAATACCATTCTGACTATTGTGGAGGGCAAATATCAGAATTTAATCCTATTTTTGATAAGCATTTTTCTAAGATTAAAGCCATGAAGCAACTGGATGTATTTAAAAAGATAGGTGGAATTTTAAAAGAGCTTAATGACCAATATAATTACCTTGAAGCCGAAAGCAGCGAACTGAACGAATTGGAATTGGAGCTGTTTGTTGCTAACGCCCATTTTTTAAAAGATCATGCCGAAATATTACGCCGGTTGCATGAGCGTGCCAACCCGGTTCTGCCGGTACCTGTTGCCGAAAAACCCGAACCGGTAATAGAAATAAGTAAGCCTATTCCATTGCCTCTGCCTCCTCCGGCACCTATTGAAAAAAAGCCGGAGCCAGTAACCGAGCCCCGCTATTTTGAACCCGTTGTACAACAAAAACCTGTTGCCGAAACCAAACTGGAGTTAAGCCAGGATATTCCAGCAATACCTGTTCAGCCACCGTATAACCCTGTTCAAAACGAGCCGGAGCCTGAACCTGTACAGGAAGAACAGCAGTCTGCTCCAACCATTGATCTGAAGGTCGAAAGTACGGGTGATACCTATTCATTTGAGCGCCATGAACAAGAGCCGGTAAAAGAAGAATTGGAGCTTGAACAAGCTGCAGAATGGGAAGATGAAGAAGATCATTTTGAACAGGAAGAGCTTACCGAACAACTACCTCCGGCAGAGGCAGATACTCAACCAGTTGCCGAACAGGGGCTCACCGTAACCGATACGGAACAGACTCCAGATCACGCCAATAACGGCAAAGCCGTAACCGACGATAAAGTACTGACTATTAACCAAAAAATATCGGCATTAAAAGCCGAAAAAGATAAAGTAGCAGCAACCACGTCACCTGCGGCTGTTTTACCTATTACCGATCTAAAATCGGCCATTAACCTGAATGATAAATTACTTTATATCAAAGACTTGTTTAATGGTTACAGCCTGGCCTACAGCGAAGCTATTGAAATAGCCAACCGCTTTAATTCATTTGATGAAGCGGAGCGCTTTTTGAAAACCAACTATGTTGTAAAAAACAACTGGGAAAGCAAACCCGCTACTGCCGAAAAATTTTATGCTCTGCTCAAACGAAGATACCCAACAGGCTAAAGGCTAAAGGCTAAAGGCTAAAGGCTAAAGGCTAAAGGCTAAAGGCTAAAGGCTAAAGGCTAAAGGCTAAAGGCTAAAGGCTAAAGGCTAAAGGCTAAAGGCTAAAGGCTAAAGGCTAAA